>Ga0226835_1000048_pt1 | contig 260211 bp, 200 predicted proteins | sample LAC_MetaG_1_FD_163627 | JGI IMG/M metagenome (GOLD analysis project Ga0226835, IMG submission 163627) | Anaerobic ammonium oxidizing microbial communities from anammox membrane bioreactor (MBR) in UC Berkley, California, United States -... | ecosystem: Engineered > Bioreactor > Anaerobic >...
TGACTCATTCATTGATAGCTCAGTTCGATCTATCATCCAAGGAGCTTGAAGCCCTAAGGCTATTCCAAATAATTCTTCTGTTCTCATACTGCAAAAATAAGCTACCCACTATAATCGGCCAAGAGCTGGAATTATATATAAGAAGCAAAAAAAAATATATACCTGTGCAGGAGTACACGCCTTCATATTTTAAAAGGGTTTTTGGAAATAGTTTTTATCAATTGAACAAGGATGACGATCAGGATGCAATAATTTCAGATTATAGTGTATTACCTTTATTATGTTATGAATCTTTATTTTCATTGTTTATTCAGGAGAATATGCAGTCCTCCGATTTGATTTTTTTACTTACTAGTGAAGATTTTATGAATAATTCTTACTTTGGAATAAGACAATACCTAAATATAATCCGTTTGAAAGCTATTGAATCCAATCGTAATATTGTGAAGTGCTCAAGTGGTGGAATCTCAGCTGTCATTAATGAAAAGGGTGATGTTTTAGAAAAAGTTACAAGCGAATTTCAGAATGTCAACGCTTTCAGAATTAGTAAACCAAGCTTTTTTACGGAAATTAGTAGTTTTGAGTTTTGGCGTGGGCAATAAACTGTATTCAGTGAATTAATCAAAATTGTATTGACGGGCTTGTAAGCATTTCGCCGAAAAAAACATGCTGCGGCAAAAGTGAAAATTTTACCTTTGCAAAAACACGGGTTATGAGAATTCTTATTTTAAACGGGCCTAACCTGAATATGCTTGGGAAGCGGCAGCCCGAGATTTATGGAACACGTTCATTCACTGATTATTATAATGAGTTGCAAGAACAATTCACAGGGCTTGATTATTTTCAGAGCAACCACGAAGGCGATTTGATTGATCGCTTGCATGCAGCCTCAAACCAGTATGAAGGAGTGGTTTTCAATCCCGGCGGTTTTGCTCATACTTCGGTGGCTTTGGCTGATGCTATCAGGAGTATCGGGGTTCCGGTGGTTGAGGTTCATCTGACCAATATCCATGCCCGCGAAAACTATCGGCAACATTCCTACACTGCGGCGGCCAGCAGGGGAGTAGTCAGCGGGTTTGGCCTCGAGGGATACCGGATGGCTGTGCGATTTCTGACAGAAAACACAATACGCTAACTGAATCGTTTTGGATCTAAACGATCAAAAGTTTCGCGCCGACGCAAAAAATATTCAATGACGATATTTTTCTGATAGATACGGCTCACTTTCTTGGTCTGGATGTTTTTTCGTTTCGACCTTAATACCCGTTGTTTCCGGTAAAAATGAGCATGTGCGCGCATCACCGCAAAAAAATCGCCCCAGCCTCCTTCAACCAAAAATTTGAAACTTGCCACTATATCTAAGAATAGGCGGGTGACGATGACGTATGCAAAATAGGAGGAAGGGAGATTTTTATAGAGCATCGTCAGATTGTTGCGAAAGTTGAGATAGGTTTTGCGAGGTGAGTTTTTGGGTAAGGTTCCACCGCCAATATGATATACTTCCGAATAGGGGCAATACATGATCTTGTATCCCTCATTTTTGAGCCGCCAGCAGAAGTCAATCTCTTCCATGTGGGCAAAAAAACTGTCGTCGAGGCCTCCCATCTGGTGATATAGGTCAGCTCTGACAAACATACAGGCTCCGCTGGCCCAGAACACTTCAAGGGGAGAATCATATTGCCCTTCATCTTTTTCGAGGTGCTGAAAGAGCCGGCCGCGGCAAAAGGGATATCCGTACTTATCAATGAAACCGCCGGCAGCACCCGCATATTCAAAATAAGCCTTGTCGGCAAACGAGAGCATTTTAGGCTGGCAGGCAGCAATTTCCGGATCAGCATCCATCATATCGAGTAGGGGCTGCAGCCAGTTTTCGCCAACTTCGATATCGGAGTTCAACAACACATAATATTCGCTTTCTATTTGCCTCAGGGCGATATTGTATCCGGTGGCAAAGCCGTCATTCGATGGGTTGATGATGAGCCTGAGTTCCGGAAATTGTGTGCGCATCAACTCCACCGAGCCATCGTTGCTGTCGTTGTCGGCAACAATGATGTCGGCCAGATGGCTGCTACGGCTGATGACCGTAGGCAGAAAACGTTCGAGAAAGCGTTTTCCGTTGTAGTTGAGGATGACGACTGCAATACGTTTCTTCATGAGTTTATTGGGCGTTTGTGTTTCCAGCGCCGATGCGACCAAAGCCAGTTGTGGGGTTGTTGTTCAATGGCTTCTTCAAGCAAACGTACATAAAGCGCACTTATTTCACCCGACTGGCAATTCCTGCCATCGCGGGTAATCAGGCTGAACCTTAATTGAAAGAATCCGCGCCCCTGCCGTCGGGGATTCAGAAAAACCACACTGTGCCCTAAAGCACGTGCCATCTTGTCGAGCCCGGTAAAAAAGGGTGTGTCCTGATGCAGAAAGCTTGTCCAATAATCGGAAGGATTTCCGGGGGGAGTCTGGTCGTTGAGGATGAAAATCAGTCTGGGTGCTTTGTCCATCGAGGCTAAACGCCGGTAAGCCGACTGCGATTCCACAACATCCACAATGCCGGCTCCTGTGCGAAGCTGTTGCATTAGTTGGTCGGCAATTTTACCCGATGGCTTTTTGTAGATGGCAGTTACCGGCACTTTAAACTTCAAGGCCAAAACCTGAACCGTGGTTTCCCAATTGCCCGAATGGCCCATCGCCACAAAAACGCTCCTGCCTTCGGAAAGTAAGTTGCTTACCTGAGCCTCGTCTTCAAAATGAAAACGACTCAACATTCTTTTTGGTTTAAAATTGAAAAGACTGATGCTCTCCAAAGCCGTGTCGGCAAGATTACGGTAAAATTTTTTCTGAACTCCTTTCAGCCATTGTGGGCTTTTGTCAGGAAAACTGTTTTGGAGGTTGCGGTAAACTGTACTACGCCGGTAGCGCAAGACATGATAGAGAAGAAAAAAAACAAAGTCGGAAAGTCGGTAAATCAGAAATTCGGGCATAAAAGACAATAGCCTGAAAAAATGAAACACAAAAAAAAATCCGACCCGTTCAATCATAAAAGAAATACAGTTCTGTATTGTTGTTTATGTATTTTCAGGACTTGACCGGTTTCTCTAACGCGGATTGCGGTAAAAATCAAATGCCCGGTTACCAAAATGATCGCCAGTGTGGGTTTCATCAACACTTTCGGTGGTATTGGCTCGCCCGTAAACATCATATTCCCAGCGATAATTGGCCAGTTCGCCAATGGCATCGGAATGAACCAAAACGAAATAATTGGTCACCAAATTTTTGGTAACAAACACAAAACGTTTGTTTCGCTGAGTTCCTAAAGTGTAATAATGCCAGATTTCGTACGGATATCCCGATGGCTCATTATATGCCTCAACGATGTGATTTGGGGGGCCATACTGCAGGTAAACCCTTCCGCGGTCAGTTTCGTAGCCTTGAAAATTCAATGCTTTAAAGGAAGCGTTCACTTTTTTAACTTCTTCGTAATAATTAAGCCAGGCCTGACGGGGATCGGCGGCATTGCGTTTTTGCCAGAAATTAAACAAAAACTGCTGCATTGTCTTTTTGTCGGTAGCCTTCGACAGGTTGGCGGCATAATCGCGGTCGGCTTCAGTTGAGATAGGGGCAATGCACCGCAGCATCATGATTAAAGTGTCCATATTATTGATTTTCCCCATGAACGTGGCCTCCACATTCACCGAGGCAATGTCTTTCAGGTTGTACTGAACTTTAGGGTTGCTTCGTTGAAAAAACACCTTATTCTGTGCAACAAGATGGTTTTGCTGATCCCGAACTTCCACCACCAAGTTGTAATTACCCGATGGCAGATTGGTAATGTCAATGCTGTTCAGCAAAACATTGACCGGACGGGATTCGGTGCGTCGGCGATAGATGTAGTCGCCCATCTTGCTCTGATTCTCAAAAGATTCGATGAAATAAGTTAACAGGAATTTATTGCCTTCCCCAAAAACCTTTGCACTGTTATATACCTCGGCATAATAATGCAACACGCTGTCCGTGGCCGGATAATAGGCATAAACCAAGGGAATGAGGTCGAAGCCATTTTTTGTAATCACACTTTCGGTTTGCGTAGGGCGATAGCTTTCAATGAGTTGGATAGCTGAAAGCTGGACACTGTCCCGATCAAAACTAAGTACAATCTCTTCCTTTGCAACAAATGGAATGGCTGTGGGGTTATTCAGGTCAGTCAGTTCAACCGAAAGCGTGTAAGTGCCATCCGGTAGTGAGAAACGTTGCTGGTCAACGATGCCGAACAAGGCTTTAGCCGGATCAGCTACAATGGGGCTTTTGAGCTCATATTTTGCATAACTGCGCACCGAATCCTCCTGCATGAAGATAAATGTTACACCTACCGAAGCCTGATAAGCTGAACCAGAAATCTGAGCAAAAACCACACTCGAAGCTTCCACGGCCAGATAGGTTTCCACATAAGGTTGCCCGCCGGGTACATCAAAGGTGGCATACGATAGATAACCCGTAAGCGCCTTTTCCTGACCCACAACGGCGAGTGAAGCCACCAAAAAAGAAAATAGAACAAATAATTTTTTCATAGCTGAAGCAAAAAAGCGATGCAAAAATAATGATAAAGACCATCTCACCTCCGTAGTGGGTGATAGGCAATGAACAAAGATAAGGCCAAATCAGCTCTTTATTTCTTTTTATCAAGGGAAAGGCATTAAAGTTTGAGAAAATGGCTGAAAATGAACATGTTTGCCTTTTCCTGAAGATAAACCCGGATTTTAAACCGAACTATTTTGAAAAATATTTTGTGCTCAAAACTTTTAAACGAAAAAAGTTTTGTAGTTTTGTAAAAAATTTTCAACCTTTGATAATCGAAATAAAGTCATCCAAAAGGCAGGGGAGTTGTTTCTGACGATGGGAATTCGGAACATCACGATGGACTACCTTGCAGCCGAACTTGGCATGTCGAAGCGAACACTATACGAGTTCTTTGGTCAGAAAGATACTTTAGTTATCGAGGCTTTGAGTGAAATGCTTCGACAGGAAAACGACGGAACTCGGCGTATTATTGAAGATGCCGATAACGTTGTGGAAGCCCTTTTTGAAATCATTAAGCGAAAAAAAGAGCTTCATGCCTCTTTGCCCCGTGTCTTTGTCGAAGATGCTGCGAAGTATAAATCGCAACTCCGCGAGTGCCTCTATAACGATCAGGATAGCCTGAGGCAAAACTCACTTTCGTATTTAATGCTCGAGCGCGGCGTGAAAGAAGATATTTTTAGAAAAGAGCTGGACATCAGGATTGTGGATCAGTTTATTCTGGATATGATTCAGATGATTCATACCCAACACCGCTTTGCAGTCAATCACCTGAGCAGCGACGAACTGTTGAATAACATCCTCATCCCATAACTGAGAGGCTTATCAACTCCAAAAGGTTTAGCCTTAATCAATAAATTTTTTGAGCAACAAAAATAAGCAACGTATTACTCTATGAATGCACGAAAAATCCTTTTCATTTTTTTATCATTTCTGATGACAAGCAGCCTTTTGGCTCAAACTGAAATGAGTATCAGCCTTAAACAGGCGCGGGATTATGCCATCGAACATAACCGCAGCATGATCAATTCGGATTATGCTGTTGATAAGTCGCGCTTGGCCCTCAAAGAAGCCATTGCCAATGGTTTGCCTCAACTTAACGCTTCTGCCGACTATACCAATGCTTTGGGCGCCAAAATCTCGATCCGTTTCATGGAAGGCGCACCGCCAACCGAGATTGATATCAAACCGCAAAGCAACTTCTATTTGAATCTTAATCAACTGATCTTCAACGGGAACTATATTGTTGGTATTCAACTGGCTAAACTTTCGCAGGAAATGAGCCTGTTGAATAAGGAGAAAACTGAAAATGAAGTCATCAGCAATGTAACCGATGCTTATCATATGGTGCTTCTTAGCGAAAAACTGCTTGAGATATTGAATCAGAATGTGGACAACCTGAGATCGCTTTACGAAAAAACAGTGCCGGCAGCCCGGGTGGGTGTGATTGAACAAACCAATCTCGATCAGCTTTTTGTTCAGGTCAACTCGTTACAAAATATGCAGTCGTCGGCCGAGCGGCAGGCTGAGTTGGCTAAAAATCTGCTGCGCTTGCAATTGGGCGCTGATATCAACACCCAACTTGTGCTCACCGATTCGCTTGAGCAGCTTTTGAACGATGCCGCGATCGAAAACCTGATGATGAAAAATTTCGACCTTTCTGGAAATATTGATTTTCGGATGATTGAGCAGCAGGAGGCGCTTACCAGTAAAATGATTGATCTGAAAAGAGCCAGCTATCTGCCCACTTTGGCAGGATTTTATCGCTATACCTATAAATTGATTAAACCTGACTTTGATATGTCGCCGGCCAATATGGTTGGTTTGCAACTGAATATCCCACTTTTTTCGAGCGGACTACGGGCGGCACAGACCAAACAAGCCAGAATTGACCTGTTGACGGTGAAAAACAATAAACAGCAAGTGGCCGATCAGCTTCGAACCCATGAGAAGCAGCTTCGTTTCAACCTCTCAAACGCCCTCGAAAATCATGAAAACCAAAAGGAAAGTATCGAGGTATCCCGACGTGTTTATGCCAATCTTAAACTAAAGTACGAACAAGGCTTGCTTTCCGGACTCGACCTGATTAATGCCGACAACAATTACCTGAAAGCGGAGTCGGACTATATCAACTCTACCATGCAGGTGCTCAGCGCCCGCCTTCAACTCGAAAAACTTTATGGAACGATACAATAATTCAATGAAATCTATATTTATGAAAAAACTCCTTTATTTCAGCGTAGCTTTATTGCCATTCGTATTGGCATCGTGCGGTGGAAAGGCTAAAAGTAATGAGGCCGACAAAGCAGCCGGCGAAAGACCTGAACCCGTCGAAACTCTCACCCTCGATGTGCAGAGCGTTGCCCGCGACATTGAATACACGGCCACAATGTTGGCCTGGGAAGAAGTGCATTATGCACCCGCAGCCCCCGGCCGGATTGATCAAATATTGGTGGACGTGGGTCAACAGGTTCAGAAAGGACAATTGCTTGTGCAAATGGACCAAACCCAATATCATCAGGCTTTGGTACAGCTTAAGACCCTTGAAACCGACTTTGCGCGTATGGACACTCTTCACAAAGCCGGCACCATTGCCCAGCAACAATATGACCAGATGAAATCGCAACTTGAAGTGTTGCGCAGCAATGTGGCTTTTCTGGCTGAAAACGTTCGCCTAACTGCACCTTTCAGCGGAGTAGTTTCAGGCAAATATTTTCAGCCTGGCGAGATGTATTCAGGCGCACCTGCTGCACCTATCGGCAAAGCTGCCATCCTTTCGTTAGTGCAGATTGACCGTTTGAAACTTCTGGTTCCCATTTCTGAGCGTTATTTCCCGCTCATCAGCAAAGGCATGGAAGCCACGGTGCGTTGCGATATCTATCCAGACAAAACTTTTATCGGTAAAGTATTTAACGTTTATCCGGTGATTGACCCTCTGAGCCGCACCTTCAATATCGAGATTTCGGTTGATAACCGCGAACGCCTGCTCCGACCGGGAATGTTCAGCCGGGTGTCGCTCGACCTCGACAAAGAACAGGCGCTTCTGCTGCCGGCCAATGCCATTTTGAAGCTGCAAGGTTCCAACGATCGGTATCTGTTTATTGAAGAAAATGGCGTTGCCAAACGCATTCCGGTGACCATCGGAAAGAGAATCAATGATTTGGTGGAAGTGAATTCGTCAGTGCTCAAGGCCGGCGACCATCTGATTGTGAAAGGGCAAGGTCGCCTGCTCGACGGCATGAAAGTGGAAGTGGTGAAAAACCATAACGAACAATAGTACAAGCCATGAGTATCTATAAAACCGCGGTTAACAAACCTATCAGCACTTTCATGGTCTTTACGGCCGTGATTGTGATGGGGATTTACGCACTGATCAATATTCCGGTTGACCTTTATCCCGAGATTGATCCGCCTTTTCTTTCGGTGATGACGACCTATTCGGGCGCCAGCGCAGCCGAAATAGAAACCAATATCACCAAACTTCTTGAAGATGCACTGAACACGGTGGACAATGTAAAGGAGGTTACATCCACTTCGTCGGACAACCTTTCGGTGATTACCATTGAGTTTAACTGGGGCGCCAACCTTGACGAGTCAACCAATGAGGTGCGCGATGTGATTGATCGTATCTACGACTATATGCCCGACGGCATCAACCGCCCGATGATTTTTAAGTTTAATACCAGCATGATGCCCATCATCTTTTATGCCGTTACGGCGGATGAAAGCTATCCCGGGTTAGACAAAATCCTCGAAGAAAAAATCATCAACCCCTTGAACCGTATCGAAGGCGTTGGCTCCGTTTCGATGATCGGGACTCCAAAACGCGTGGTTTATGTGGATGCCGACCCACGTCGCTTAGACGCGTATCACCTCACTATCGAACAAATTGGAAATGTGATTGGCGCTGAAAACCTGAATATTCCTTCAGGAAGCGTCAAAATGGGAACTTTCGACTATCAGCTTAGGGTACAGGGCGAATTGGCCGAGAGCTCCCAACTTTCCGATCTTGTTGTCGGCAACTATAACGGCGTGCCGGTTTATCTGCGCGATGTGGCTGTAGTCCGCGACTCGCTCAAAGACCTTACACTCGATGAAAAAATCAATGGTAAGACCGGGCTCAGGTTGTTTGTGATGAAACAATCCGGAGCAAACACCGTCAAAGTAGCCCGCCTGGTAAGGGAAGAATTAGCCAAGCTGACAAAAAATCTGCCACCCGACATCAAAATCGACCTGATCCTCGACTCATCGTCTTTCATCAAAGGCTCGATCAATAACCTCTCCGAAACCTTGATGTATGCCTTCATCTTTGTTATATTGGTCATCTTGCTGTTTCTGGGGCGTTGGAGGGCCACTTTCATCATCGGTCTTACCATTCCCATTTCACTCATTGTGGCCTTCATCTATCTGTTTATCACCGGTAACTCTATAAACGTCATCTCGCTCACATCTTTGTCCATCGCCATTGGGATGGTGGTTGACGATGCCATTGTGGTACTCGAAAACATTACCCGACACATTGAGCGTGGGAGCAGCCCCCGCGAAGCGGCTATTTATGCCACCAACGAAGTCTGGCTTTCGGTGATCATCACCACTTTGGTTATCGTTGCCGTCTTTTTCCCGCTGACCCTCGTTGGCGGACTCACCGGTGTGATGTTCAACCAGTTGGGCTGGATTGTTACCATTACCATCACCACTTCAACAGTGGCAGCCATCACTTTGACACCCATGATGTCGGCCTATATGCTGAAGCTTAGACCTCGACTTGAAAACCCGGGCCGGCTGAGTTTCCAACGGACAATTGAACCTATGTTGGATAAACTCGAGGACTTCTATGTGGCCACCCTTAAATGGTCGCTCAAACACAAAACCGTTGTCATGCTGATTGCCGGAGGAATGTTTTTCGGCTCCCTGCTGTTAATGAGGTTTATTGGAACTGACTTTATGCCCGAAACTGATGAATCGCGTATCAGTATTTCGATGGAGCTGCAAACCGGAACAAGGGTGGAGGAAACCGTACAAACTGCCCGCCATATGGAAGCCATCATCAAGGAACGCTATCCCGAGGTTGAAGTGATGTCGGTTTCGTCCGGAGCTGATGACGAAGGAAGCATGTTCTCGGTATTTACAACTGCGGGGAGTAATATCATCAATTTTATGATTCGACTGAAGCATGTTGACGAACGTGAACGGACAGTCTGGGAGATTGCCGATGATATGCGTGCCCAGATTGCCACCTTCCCCGAAGTCATCACCTCGACGGTTTCCACAACTGGTGGAGGTATGGGAATGGGTACCCAAAACAATGTGGCCGTCGAAATCTACGGATTCGATTTCAACTCGACCAATACCGTTGCTGAACAAATCCGGCAAAAACTCAACTCAGTGCCCGAAGCTACCGATATCACCGTCAGCCGGAAGAACGATAAACCCGAATTGCAGGTCAAACTCGACCGTGAAAAAATGGCTCTGCACGGCTTGAATAGCGCTGTTGTTTCAACCATGATCAGAAACCGGGTGAACGGGATGCTTGCTTCACGGTTCAAGGAAGAAGGCGAGGAATATGATATCAAAGTGAGACTTGCAGAGGAATATCGTAATGATATCACCAAATTAGAAGAGTTGAGTATCATGAATCAGATGGGCAAGACCATCAAACTCAAAGAGATTGGAAAAGTGGAAGAATATTGGGGGCCACCCTCTATACAACATAAACGGAAAGAACGTGTCGTTACTATTTCGATGAAACCTAAAGGTGTATCGTTGAGCACCTTAGCTAAAAAGGTGGAAGCTGTTGTAAACGATACAAAAGTGCCACAAGATATCTTAGTTCAGGTTGGCGGCGCTTACGAAGACCAACAGGAATCGTTCCGCGATCTGGCAATGCTCATGATGTTGAGCCTTGTGCTGGTTTATATTGTGATGGCCTCACAGTTCGAATCGTTTATCATGCCGCTCATCATCATGTTTTCGATTCCCTTTGCCTTCACGGGTGTAATACTTATTCTTTTAGTAACAGGGACAACGCTCAACGTGATTGGTGCACTTGGCGCGGTCTTGCTCATTGGTATTGTCGTGAAAAACGGGATTGTTCTGGTTGACTTTACCAACCTGATGCGCGATCGTGACATGCGTCTTTATGACGCCATTGTCGCCTCTGGCCGTTCAAGGCTTCGCCCGGTACTGATGACTGCACTCACCACCATCCTTGGGATGTTCCCTCTGGCCATCAGCAGTGGTGAAGGCTCGGAAATCTGGCGCCCAATGGGGATTACTGTGATCGGCGGACTGATCTTCTCTACCGTGGTTACCATGGTCATTATCCCGGTGATGTACGGCGTTTTGGCACGCAGCGGTGAGCGAGATAAGGTGAAAAAACTGAGGCAGAAATTTCAGGTACTAGATCAGGAATAAATTAAATAATGATTTCAATGAAAGCTGTATATATCGTTTTTAATCAGGCACATACCGAAAGGGTTGAATACATCCTGGATCAATTGCAAATCAGAGGATTTACCTGGTGGGCCGATGTTAAGGGAAGAGGCTCGGTGGATGGTGAACCCCGGATGGGGACACACACCTGGCCCGAAATGAACTCGGCGCTGCTCTCCATCATTCCCGATGAAAAAGTGGAGCCGCTGCTCAAAAAAATCAAAATCTTAGACGAAATCAATACCGAAGTCGGGGTGAGAGCCTTCGTCTGGAATATCGAACAGACCTATTAAAGGTCAAAATCAAAAGGGATACTCATTCCTATGCATAACCTGCCGGAGTTCGTTCTTCGGCAGGTTTTTTAGAATTTATGGCATTTTGTTTGTTTAAAGCCAAAATTCTGTATTTTTGCAGCGGAGGAATGGCAGAGTGGTCGATTGCGGCGGTCTTGAAAACCGTTGAGGTGCAAGCCTCCGGGGGTTCGAATCCCTCTTCCTCCGCCAAAGAATGACACAAAAAAATCACCGAAAGTATAAGCTTTTCGGTGATTTTTTTTGTTTACAAGTTTTGAAAAACGCCGGCCGGCGGCTTAAACTCGTTTTGGGTCATATATTATCTTTTGAGAAAAAACCATATTTTGAAATTAGCAGCGAATCCAGCCTTCGAGATATGTTTTGGCCTGTCCGCTGATTTGTACCCGATCACCATTTATTTTACAGAGTATTGTGCCTTTCCGAGCTGAGAGTTGAATGGCTTTCAGGCTTGTTTTTTCTAGCCTTTTGGCCCAATAGGGTGTTAAGGTACAATGCGCCGAGCCGGTAACGGGGTCTTCGAGGATGGTGGCTCCGGGGGTGAGAAAGCGCGAAACAAAATCGCTTTGTTGGCCGGGAGCCGTAACAATCACTCCGCCGGTGCCCAGATTCTCGCGGTCAAACCAAAGGCGGTTAACCTGCAAAGCTTCAATTTCGGCCTGACTTTCGTAAACCAAAAGGAAATCACGGGTTTTGTAAACTTCCTTTGGCCGGATATTCAGCGCTTTGCTGATGTTTTCAGGAAGCTTTTCAGGCAAAGGCTCCCATAGTGGAAAATTGAGGGTATAGAATCCATGATGAACGCTTACCTCTAAAGGACCACTCAGACTGTGAAATTTCAATGGATTTTGTGTGTAACCTAAATGCGCAACTAAGCAATGCGCAGTAGCCAAAGTGGCATGACCGCATAAATCCATTTCAATATCGGGTGTGAACCAACGGAGATGAATCGTTTCTCCATGATCAACAAAATAAGCAGTTTCGGCCACGGCATTTTCACGGGCAATTTGTAGCAATAAATCATCTGGCAACCATTCTTTCAGTGGGACAACACAAGCCGGATTGCCTGCAAAAAGCTGATCGGTAAATGCATCAATTTGAAAGATCTGAAGTTTCATAAAAAAACAGATTGTTTATTCCCGTTTTAAGCGAAAAAGATTGTAAATCAATTAAAATTAAATACCGACCAAAAAAATGATCGGCATTCGATCAATCTGACCAAAGGTAAACATTTGAAATGAGACACAGATAGCCTGATTATTTTTAGTGTAATCATCTTTCTGTTTTGTGCTCCTCAAAAAATAAAAAGCTGTGATGTTTTCAAAAGAAATTCACCCCAAAAGGGAGAGATCTTTTAAATTTTTCTTATTTTGCAGCCAAATTAATGAAGGGTGATTGTTGGAAGGTTTATCAAAGAATAGTGCAACTGTTTATTGGACCCATAACTCAAAAAATAAATAATGCTGATAGGCATATAATATGATTCCAGATTACCAGACTTTAATGCTTCCATTACTTAAACTTGTTTCAGATGGAAAAGAATATAAATATAGAGACTTAATTGAAAGATTAGCTATTGAATTTGAGGTAACAGACGAAGAAAGAAAAGAGCTTTTAGCAAGTGGTAATCAAGCAATTTTTGATAACAGAGTCGGTTGGGCAAAAACATATTTAAAAAAAGCTGGACTGCTTGAGTCACCAAAAAGAGCGACTTTCATAATTACTGAGCTTGGGAGGCAAGCCTTAGAAAAGAAGCCCGACCGCATTGACGTGAATTTTTTAAAACAATTCCCCGCATTTTTAGATTTCAGAAGCTATTCAAGAAACAATAACGAAATTGAGAGAGATGATACGGCTGTAATTGAAAACAACGAACAGACACCTGAAGAGGTTTTAGACAAAGCGTATCAGAGAATAAGAAAATCTTTGGCCTCCGAACTATTAAACAGAGTTGTCGATCTCTCTCCAGCTTTTTTTGAAAGACTTGTAGTCGAACTTTTGGTAAAAATGGGTTACGGCGGTTCAATAAAAGACGCTGGAAAAGCACTGGGGAAAAGCGGAGATGAAGGAATTGACGGAACTATTAAGGAAGACAAGCTAGGTCTTGACGTAATTTACATTCAAGCTAAGCGCTGGAAACCAGGTAATGTTGTTGGACGTCCTGAACTACAAAAATTTGTTGGAGCTCTTGCAGGTCAAGGTGCAAAAAAGGGAATTTTCATAACGACATCCAATTTTACGAAAGAAGCGTTAGATTATACACCAAGAAACGAAACAAAAATAGTGTTAATTGACGGTGAACAGTTGGCTCAATTAATGATTGATTATAACCTTGGTTGCACAACTCAACAAACATATGAACTTAAAAAAATTGATAGTGATTATTTTGGAGAAGAATAAAATGGCAACAAACAGAGCCGATCGCATAGCTAACAAATTGGCATTAGGTTGGTTGATTAGCTTTTTGCCGTTAGAAATGCAAAAGATCGGATTAGAAATAATGTAAAAATTCGCCCATAACCTTTTTGTTGGGCGGTTGAAATCTCTTGTAAAAACAAAAATAATATGAATATCAGATTAATCTTAATTTTCTCCTTTCTCTTTTTTCTGACTGGCTGTGAAAAGTTCGCCGACAAACCCTATAACGAGCTTATTGAAGGAACATGGATCAATACCTTGGTTGATGGCAAAGCTGTGGAAACAAATGAGGTGTTTGTCATGAAGTTCACCGCAAAAGGCGAGGAGATATATTCAGCCGGATATCAGATTGATGAGAACAACTGGAAATGGTTGGACGGATCAAAATTCAATTACACTGTCGAGAATAATCATTTGAATATTTCGGGGACCAATATCCATAACGATCAGTATGATATGCTTTTTGTGCTTGAATTCAGCGGAGATACAAAGCTCGTTTACAGTGTGCCCAGCTTTAAAATCAATGGAGAAGAAATTGGCGATAACAAGGTTTACACCTGCCAAAAAATTGATAAAGATTTTAAAGACAATCTTTTAGGGCTTTGGTATGGAAATACTGTTGAACCGGGTAATAACGATACCACTTCGCATTATTGGGAATTTTTTGCCGATGGTCATTATGATTATTATTATCATGATAATGAAGGGCACTGGATCAAGAAAGAAGATAACGCCGGTCAGTGGTTTCTTTACGGAAATTTCATTGCATTGAATTCTTTCAACGAATTTGCCACAGGAAGTTTATCAAAGAGTTACAAATGCTGGAACATCACTTTTGATGAAAACCGCATGACCTGGGAGGCCAATCGCCAAAATGGGCAATATGGGGCCTACTGGTTCAAAAAAGCAACAGCCGTTCCCTGACCAACGACTCTTTTAAGCCAATCGAAACGCTCAAAAATGGATTATGCCATAAAAGAAAAGCCGGGAATGCCCGGCTTTTTTGAAGTTTATTTTACAAATTTATCAAAGGCAGATGTTCCATTACTATCTTCAAAATGAATGAGATAGATCCCCGGTTTTAGGTTTGCTGTTTCGAGTATCCATTGTGTGCTTTGTTTGAGCTCGTAAGCAGCAAGTTGGGTTCCAATTCCGGAATAAAGGGTAAGCCGCCCGTTGACGGGTTTCTGTTCGTCTCCGAAGCGGACAATGGTTCTTTCTCCTGCCGGATTTGGAGAAACCTTCATTTTGAAGGCAAGTGCCGGAGTTTCAGTTTTCCCCACTAACAAACTGTTGATGCGCCCGGGTGTACCGTGCCCCGGCGAGGCTATCCAATTCTCACCAAGGTTGTTGTCGAGCGATGGATGAATCAACTCTAACGTTGGGCCGCCACCATCGGGTTCGGTGGGCCAGGGAGCCTCGTCATCATATAGCACATGGTCAATGAGAATCCCATTTTTGTTGTAAATCCGGATCAACTCGCCACTGCCGCTCAAGCCAAAACCGGTGTCGCCAATGAAATTCTCTACATCGGGGAAAAGCTGGGCAAAAGCTGTTTTATTGACACAAATCACTAAATAACCATGTGCCGGAATGATGGTGTTGGGAGGGAATACAAAAGCGTGGTCGTCCTTTTCATCTTTAAAAACCCAGCCCGTTGCATCCAAAGGGTAGGGGTGTGGATTGAACACTTCAACCCAGTCGCCCGGGTCAAAAGACGCATTGGAGTTGTAATTGATTTCGTTGATGATCAGGCTGTCCGAATATAACTTATGCCGGAAATGGGCGACAATTTGCGCATCGGCTTGCGGAACAAACTGGACGATGGGAGCTTTATCCATCGGGAAGATGCTATGGCCGGGTATTTCCCAATGGTCAAACTCAATATTGCCGTTGGCGGGAATGGCTGCGAGCCGAACTTCAGTGCCTCCAAAATATTTTCCTTCCCATGGGAAATTCTCCGGCTCAATGGTGTTCACGCGGATACGGCCAAGCTCCGGTGGATCAACGCTAAACTGATACTGATACGGGCCGCTGAGGTTCATACAGGTTTTGAGCCCTTCGGGTAGAAAGTTGTAGCGGGCATTGATGAAATTCCTGATTTTCTGGACGTTGCTTTGCCATTTTGCAACGGTTCCGCCCCAACGCTGCACATGTTTTTGCATCTCAGGCTCCATCTTTCCGGCAATCTCATCTAAGTATGCAATCATGTTCTCGGGTTTGAAAACGCTGTTGTACAGATCAATATAACGCGATTTGTAATAGTTGTCGAACTCGGCATTCTGCCGCAGACGGTTAAACAGGAAAATATGTTGTTCGGGGTCATTGGTGAGATTTTGCGGGAAGCATGGATTCACATTAGGGAGGGTTCCGGGAACGCCGGTGTAGTTAATGTAATGGTTGAAGGTGGCATCTTCATCCCATAAAATGTAACGCCATTTGAGCTGACTTCCTTCGGGATTGGTGCCCCGCCACCAGCCGACATTCCAGTTAATCCAGTCGGAACAAACCACAAACGAGTTCAGGATGATATAGTCCACAAGGCTGGCATAATCGAGCCTTGATTTCACATATTCAAAATTGCCCTGATCGGCCATGTCGTTGTATTTGATGAAATTGTGCAGTTCATTCCAATCGTCAAAAGCAGCCTGACCGCCATATTCAGCCCAGGTTGAGCCCCAGAGCATCAGAAAATAAAGGTGGTATTTATCCTGACCATAATAATATTCCATATAGTCGTGGTCACTCACCTTTTCGCGAATGCCATACACGCCCCAAAACTGGCCGTTGACGTACATGACGCATTTTTCACCCCTTCGTCCGTCGAGATGCATATCATTCATCAGTGCGGTGTTTTGCACAAACATATCACGCAGCAGTGCGCTTGAATCAATGCCCGGATAGTTGTCGTCGCCTGCCGCCCGCAGGATGATGCGCTGAAATTCATTGCGCGGTGTAATAGGGATGATGGTGTCGCGAATGGCATAATTATATCCGCATTCGTCGCGGGTAATATAATCAATGCTCCGCTGGGGGTGAACCCATGAGTCCTGCCCATGTTCGTTAAACTCGCCATAACCAACAGTGGTACGTTGTCCGTTTTTGTTGAAATACTCAAAAGTGCCAAATGGCTGAAGCCACTGGTTGCCGTTGAGCAGGTCGTCGAGGGTGGCTGCCGAAACAGAAATCACCGGCAGACTATGAACAGTGTTGATAAAGTAGGTGTTGAAAGTGAGCCAGCCGGGAAGAATGCTGTTGTTGGTGCTGAAACATCTGGCATTGAGAATGGTGGTCTGGGTAATGGATACCGGCTCGGTATATATAGTTGAATTGTTGGTGGGCTCGCTGCCATCGGTGGTGTAGCGAATCTGGAAGCCCTCCGGGGCTGAAATCCCGACACTCACCGCTGAAGGATAAAACCCCGCAGCAAGGCTCAACTCGGGAGCGGGCGCATAACCGCTGTAAAAATTGCTGCCATTTGCGGTGCCTGGCGTTGGGCTGGTGTAAAGTACAAAATTACCGCTTAGCGGCGACCGACCCCAGGAATGACCATTCATGGTTTTCTGGAGAGGAATATTCTCTATCAAAGTGCCGTCAGGCTTGCTAATCAGGATGTTTTCCTGATTGTCTTTGGTTTGCGAAAGCTTAAAATTGGTATGAAGGTGGCCTGAGCTATATTCGCCACGCCCGCTTGCCCAAACCTTCAAATGTGCTCCGGGCGCAAGGACGACGCCGGCCGGAATCTGAAACTTCTGCGGCTTGGAGGGATTGTCGCTCAAAAAATAGCCGCCAAGGTTAAGCTGTTCGCTCGTGGTGTTTTTTAACTCGAACCAATCTTCATATTTTTGATAATTGTCTTGTATCGTGGATAGGTTAGAAGCCGAATACTCATTGATGATTACCTGAGTCCTTGCCGGTTGAAACAACACTATCGCAATAAAAAAAGAAACCAAACTCACTAATTTTTGGGTTTGGATCTTCATGTGAAACCAGTTCGTGTTTTTCATGGTTTTGGTTTTTGGAATATTTCTTTACAAAGATAGCCAACAATCACCTGCTTGTTGTTTACGGAACTTTTAATTTGGCTTGATAAAAAAAGGCCTCCTATTTGGGAAGCCTTTTTTTATTCATTTTCAATGAATTAATTTCGTACAAAACGTTGTCTGTAGGTCTTGTTGCCATCTGTGATGATGACCATATAAACGCCTTTTTCGAGCTGGCTGACGTTAAACGACAGTCTGCCTTTGCTTATTGCGGAAGACAACTCTCTTGTTTTCAATGTTTTACCTGACATGTCGGCCATAATGAGGATGGCGTTATCCGACAAACCGACCGGCAGCTCGATGGTGCAGTAGCTCTGTCCCGGATTGGGATAAATCTTCAAACCTTTCAGGCTTGTTTCGTCCAATCCGATGGTATTTTTCACCTCAACGGTTTTCACCGGCGACCATTCACCAATCCCGCAGGTATTTGTTGCGCGGATGACAATCTCGGCTATACCTTTGAAGTCGTTGTCCCAATTCACGATAGCCTGAAGACCGTCAACGGCAATGGTTCCGGCGTTGGAAGGCGATAGGCTGGCTTCATAAGTCAAAGCTTCGGCAACTGCCTGAATATCAAATATAGTTGTTAAGCCTTCGCCAAGGTCAATCAATGCCGGACCAGCTAAGACAGAGGCTTGGGCCGGGATATGGTTCACCAAAATCTGACTATGGACATCCGTGATGGCCGTACACTGTTGGTCAATCACTTTTGAAACAATCACATCAAAGGTTTGGTTGGGCGACAGACTCATTTGCCAGGGTGTTGACTCAACGATAACCGGATTGTTGGTTGTGTTTAAGTGAAGTGTCCAGGGGGCTTCGCCGGTAAGTGTAAATTCAACCACAGCTTCATCGCCATCACAAATTGTTTGATCGGAGCTGAGCGTAACTGTCGGAACGGGATGGATGGTGAGTTGAATCTCATCGTTTGCGGAGGCACAACCGCCTTCGCTTTCCACGCTCAGGGTAAGGCTTACATTGCCATTGGCAATATCACCGGGGCCGGGAATATAAACCGTGGACAAGGATGCGGGATTGTCGAAACTGCCATCGCCACTAGTGCTCCACAACAAACTGACGTAATTTGAAGCCGTAGCTGTTTCGGTCGGAAACTCGCTATTTGCACAAATAGCGGCGTCATTGCCAGCGTTGACCTGTACCATTGGGAAAAACGATAGGGTATGGCTATGCGTCACAGCATTGCATCCTCCCAATGGAGAAGCCGTAAGTGTGAGTTCGACAAAGCCGGCAGCAAGGTCGGCGACGCCGGGAGTATAAACCGGATTCAACTGGGTGGCATGGTCGAAAACGCCATCACCGCTGCTTGTCCATTGCAATCCGCTGTAATTCGAGGCGGAGGCTGCATCAAGGTTGTACGAAATTTCCGGACATACGGTCTGATCTGTTCCGCTGAATGCAAGAGCCTGGGGATTGAATGTAACCACAACCGCATCAGAAATGGTCGTCGTTCCTGTAACGGTAAGGGTCAGCGTAACACTGCCTGATTGATAATCGGCGCTGCCGGGTGTGTAAATCGGATTGGGAATGTTAGGGTTATCGAAGCTTCCGTTCCCTGAACTTGTCCATTGCAAACTACTGTAATTTGAAGCGGTTCCGTTGAGTTGTACAGGATTCCCTTCACAGGCCGACATATCGTCGCCTGCCCAGGCAGTCGTCATAATTCCCGGAGGAAAAACAATGTCGTCAATCCAGGCACAGTCGGAACCACTGGCAACACTCACGTCTTTCTTGTATTCCCATTTGAAAGTGTTCAATCCGGCCTGGACCGGATAGCTGACTTTGGTCCAGCCAACATTTCCCGACCATTGACCCATCTGGCTGTTGCCAATATAGAAAAACAGCTTATCGTAATTGGCTTCGGAGGAAACCTTGTAATAGAATGAAATGGTATCGGCCGTACCTACCTGGTAAGTCAAAATCAACTGAGAGCTCTGGTTGTTACCAATTGCACCCGATTTGGCAGCATAAGTGCCGGCATAGGCCCCGGTGTTAACTACCGTCCAGGGGAGGTTGCCACCCGTTGTCCAGTTGAACTGGTTCAAATTACCGGTTTCAAAATCCTCGATAATCAATCCGATTTTAGCATTGAATACTTGGGATGCTGTGTAGGCGCCGGAGTTGATGCTGAAGTTCAAACCAGCCACATGGCCCACCGGAGCATTTCCGGCTACGGTTACTGTGTAAACAGCCGTTATTGTCTGGTTAACATCTACCTGATCAAAGTTCACCGAATTTGTTGCGACTGTGATGTATGGACTCGTAACCTGCAGCAGTGCATTGGTCTGAAGGGCTTTACTGTGTCCGGTATTGGTGGCCGTAATACTGATGGTGGCTGTTTCACCCGGGTCGAGACGTCCGTTTCCATTGCCCTGAGAATCGGATATGGTCATCGTACCAATGCTGAATGCAGGCGCATAAGCCCTCACCGAGAACTGTCCGTTCCACTCGTTGCTGCCACTGTGCATCGTTAAAGTGATGGGTATAAGCTGATTATCCGGCACATTGTCGGTAATCTGAAACTGAATTGCCGAAGGGATGTTAATGAGCGCTCCGGCAGCAACATTTCCTGCGGTAAATGTGTTGTTGATGAAACTGAGGTAAGGACTCTCGGATGAAGCTGTTGCCTGTACATCGTTTGCCATTTCGCTCCCCACATTTTTCAAGGCAATATCCATCAGAATATTCTCGTTGAAGTCAATCTGTCCGTTGTTGTTACCGTTCACGTCATTCACCGTTGAGGCGCTGTAAATCACATAAGGTCCTGATGGCGGAATGCAGCTGATCACTTGTTCATAGCGATAATAGTTTTGCAGCGTCACTGTTACGCGAATCTCCACTCCGGGCAACTGAGGAATAACAGGTACTGAAGTTACACCTTCCTGAGCCACGGCCGCTCCAATGATTTCGTCGTTCACCGTCAGGGCGATCAGGGCGCCGGCATTGGCCGACACATCGAATGAATCCATACCGCTCAGCAGCACAGAGCTGTGATTGACGGCTAATGTCTGTGGCATCTCGGAATACACGGTCATGAAGGCATCGCCGTGATGGTGGAAAAGATTATAGGTAATGTTCTTGTGTTCCGGATTATAAGGCCAGTTTGACTGTTGCAGGAAATATTTCCCGGCCACATTGGAAAAAGCCGGCAGTATGCCGCGGGGAAGCGGATTCGATCCAAAAGCAGGCATAAACTGAGGCCACATATTGTCGTAGGCTCCCCACACAAATACGTCGTTGACAAAAGAATAGGAAACTTCGGTGGCAGCAAGCAAACCCAAAGCACCGTGTGAGTAACGATGGAATTTCTCGGCAAAACACTCGCTTGAATAGTCGAATTTTCCGGTCAAACAGTTAATGGACATAACAAAGGTGAGGTCGGTATTGCTCAGACCGTCAATGTTCACATTGCGATAATCGGGCTCGCCCCAACCGGTCTCTAAACCGTGATCGCGGTGTTGAAGCATAAATGCGCCGCTGTTGATATCGGCGTTGATTCGGGTGGCATTGCCGCCCCAGTCGGTCAGGTGTGCTGTATTGGCCGGGATATAGTTCAATCCGTTAGGACCGAAATAGTTGACAATGGTAGCCGTGTTGGTATTCGACGACCAAGCGCCTCCGGGGGTGCCGGAATAGATGGCATTTTCGCGAACAGGTGTCTTGTCAAGACCGTACTGCCAGAAACCATTAGTGATCTCACTGCAAAGCTGGAACCACCTCTCGGTTTGCCAACCCATAGCGGTGATGGGCTTATTGTAAAAGTTGGCCGAAGTAGGAGGATTTCGCTCATATTTCAAAAATTTGTTGATCATGTGTTGAAGCTCAGCAGCGTTACGGGCCGTGATGCGCGCAAAAGCAATATCCGGAAGCTTGTCGTTGTTCACGTCTGCAAAAGGATTATCGGAAATATAAGGGTTGTAGCCGCTGGGATGATCGTTCAGACTGTGAGAGATAATCCCTTCAGCACCATTGGTGTTGTAATCCCCCAACAGCAACACGGCAGCCGGAGCGGGATTCCAGGTGTTATAGGCATTATTCACATAATTTTCGATGGCATTCACCGTGTTACCGCCTACTTCGGCTATGCTGACGACCTTGGTAGAGATGCCCTGACGTTGCCTGAAAACACGGATGGTGTCGGCCCACTGCATGAAAGCGGCACCTGTGGGTGCAATAATCAGATAGTCGCAGCCGGTTTCGCGCGAAGCATTGTTTTCGACCGTTCGTTTTGCATAGTCAACCTCCGGGATGATGTTGCTGTTCAAGATGTTGTCGTGGAGAATGACGTCCCACCAGGGGTTACGCAGGCGGTTGACTCCGATCTCGGACGTACCGCCCTCAAACACAACCTCTGCTTCAACATCGTAATACACGACCAGCTCTTTCGTAACAGGGTTATACTGGAAAGGAGTGATGCTCAGAATAACGGTCTCAACACCACGGAAGTTGATGGGCTCCGAAAGCCGGAAAGGCTCTGCCGGATAGAAAGCATCCTGACTGTAAATTTTGATATCCTGTTCATATTTTGCCGGGCTGTCATCGTTGCCTGCGGGGATAGCCGATGCCGGCAAAAGCTCCACGTTGCGAATCGTCTGCTTGTTAGCGCTGAGAATATGAAGGTGTGCGCTTGAACCATTCGGCATGGCAATGAAACGGCTGTTGGCCGGAAGGTTGGGAGCTCCCGCATCGGCAGGAAGATAAATGCCGTTCAACTCAATCACCTGACCGGCATAGCCGTTGTCAGCAAAATCATCGAGGGCAATTGTCGGAAGACTGTGCAAAACCGTTACAGAAGCAGCATCGGAACGCTTCAGGGTGAAGCCTTCGGTGGTGGAACGCGTTTGAAAACTGTACTCAGTACGCTGAGCCGACAAGGGAAATGATGTGATCAGACTTAAAAACAGTCCAAACAGCAATAAACAGGATTCTTTTCTCATTTAAAGATCAATTTATCAGGTTTTTGAATGGGTTACAAAAATAGCCAATTCTTTAAAACAGGCCTTGATGTACGAAGTCTAAAACCTTCATTTGCCTTTATTTAGAATGAATCTGTATTACAAAAACCGCAAAATTGATTGCGATGATGATGGCAAACTCTGAGCAGAAACCCTTCGATTGCTTACCAGTTGTGTAGAAGTCTCAGCTTTCGAGCGCTTTTTTCTGGCGTTCGGCTCGATGGAATGGTTTTTCTGGGTCGAAAAGAAGCCGGTACGTCACATGAGTTTTGTAAATTGTGCCTCCGATATCTTCAACAACGCGCATCATGGGAATGTTGAAGTCGCCTATCCAGTTCATCTGCAGGTCTTTGTAGGGCACTTTTTGTTTCAGGATTTCATCGCGGAAAAACAAGACCATCGCACCATCCACACCCTTTCCCTGATGCTCGGGTATAATCCCGAAGATACGGCCAACAATGCGGTCGCAACGTTTGAAGACTTTCAGCCGCAGCAACAGCCTGAGCTTGTTCCATAGATGCAGCTTGCCGTTGAAATCTTTGATCACCTGATTCAGGTCCTGCATCATAATAAAAAACGAAATGGGCTCACCTTTGTAATAGCCAAAATTGGCAAGACGCTTGTCCAAGATTTGTTCAAGCTGTTTCAACAACCCTAAGGCATGCGCTTCGGTGATGGGTTTCACCCCCGGAATCACACCCCAGGCCTTGTTGTAGATGGTCATAAAATCGTGTGCATATTTGGTTTTGTTTTTCCATTGGATGCTTTCAAAAGTGTAATCCGGATTTTCACGGATCCGCTTTGCCTTTGCAAACACTTTTTCAGCTAAGCCATAGGCATCAATTCCCCGACGATAGGTGTACTGATTAAAGTAATTCCGGAAGCCGTAATTTTCGAATAAATCCTTGTAATATGGAAAGTTATACGGCATATTGAAAACAGGCTCGTGAAATCCGTCCACCAAAACACCCCAGAAGTTGTCCCTGTCGCCAAAGTTGATGGAGCCATCCATAGCTTCCATGCCGCGTTGCTGAAGCCAATTTTTGCAGGCATCAAACATGATATTGGCTGCCTGCTGGTCGTTGATGCAATCGAAAAAGCCGCAGCCGCCTGTGGGCTGTTCATTGTTTTTGGCTGTGTACGGGTCAATAAAAGCAGCAATTCGGCCAACGATTTTGCCCTTTTCATCGGCAAGAAGCCAGCGGATGGCATCGCCTCCTTTGCGCAACAGCTTGTTTCGGTCTTTGTCGAACAGTTTCACCACATCGTCATCAAGCGGACGAATATAATGAGGGTCACGACGATAAAGCTTCGAGGGAAAAACCAACCATTGCTTTTCCAATTTTTTATCCGATACTTCAATCAATTTGTAATCTGCCATGATGCATGATTTTGAAATCAGGACAACAAAGATAAAACATTGCCGAAATAACTTCGATTTCTTTCATCAATAGGCGATGAGGTGGCCCGGGGGAAGTTATATGTGTTTCTGTGTCAAGGTGTTAAAATGTTAAAGTGTTAAGGTGCTAAAGTGTTAGGAGGTTTAGTTGTTTATGGGTTTTTGGGTTGGAGTTTGCTTGTTAAAAAGAGAATATTTTTCGGAAACAATGGCAGAAAATCTTCAACCCATCTTCGGGCTGGGTGCGTGGGAAGGCGCGGCAGGTGTTTTGGCTCTTTTGAACCGGCAAAAGCTCAAGAATAAATACTTTGACTATTACGATAATGGGCGGTTGAGCCTGCCGAAACCGCAACTTTAATAGAAACATATTTGAAGATGTTTTGAAGTCGTTTTTCGGAAAAACAATCGAAAAACTTTAAACCCTTGCCGGGTCGGGTGCGTGGGCAGGCGCGAACGGCGGGCGACGCCGGCAATGAATGAAAAAACAACTGCAAATCCTTGAAGCTGGCCTCTGCCAAGAGGCCATCTCGCCCAAAGGGCGACGGTTCATTGGATTTGCGTTGGTTTTTCAGAGCGGGGAGGCGCATCGTTCGCGCAAGGTTTTTTGGTGCTTTTGAACCGGCAAAAACACAAGAAAAATGAGTGTTTTCTGTACTTTCCCTTGATGGAAAGTACCAAAGGTCAATGGGATGAACAAAGGGCCTGCCCGCTCTCGCCAAACAGCGGAAATCTAAGCAAGATCCTGTAATGCGACATGCAAAACATGTTTGCATTGGGCATGATAGCAGAGTAAAAACCCATTGAAAACCATCTTTCAAGCATGTCGCTTTACAAACAGCCTCCTTGGGTCGGCTGTCTTGCAAGATTTCCTGCCGTTTGGCGATTCATCCGGACGCTGCTCCCGTTCATCCCAAGGCCTCCCCGCCCAGCCCGGTGGAAGTTTCATTTTTTCTGTGTTCCTGTGCTATCGGGATGAAGGGCGGTTGAGCCTGCCGAAACCGCAACTTTAACAGAAACATATTTGAAGATGTTTTGAAGATGTTTTTCAGAAAAAACTATCGAAAATCTTCAAATCTTCACCGGGACGGGTGCGTGGTCAGGCGCGAACGGCGGGCGGCGCCGGCAATGAATGAAAAAACTACAGCAAATCCTTGAAGCTGGCCTCTGCCAAGAGGCCATCTCGCCCAAAGGGCGACGGTTCATTGGATTTGCGTTGGTTTTTCAGAGCGGGCAGGCGCATCGTTCGCGTAAGGTTTTTTGGTGCTTTTGAACCAGCAAAAGCACAAGAAAACAAACCTTATCAATCCGTATAATGGTGATTGAGCGATACCTGCAATGGCGGTTGAGCGACGTCGAAACCGCCATTCCTTAGCTAATATAAACCTTTTTTTCTGTACTTTCCCTTGATGGAAAGTGCCAAAGATCAATGGGATGAACAAAGGGCCTGCCCACTCTCGCCAAACAGCGGAAATCTATGCAAGATCCTGTAATACGACATGCAGAACAGCTATTCATTAAGTATGATAGCAGAGTAAAAACCCATTGAAAACCATCTTTCAAGCATGTCGCTTTACAAACAGCCTCCTTGGGTCGGCTGTCTTGCAAGATTTCCTGCCGTTTGGCGATTCACCCAGGCGCTGCTCCCGTTCATCCCAAGGCCTCCCCGCCCAGCCCGGTGGAAGTTTCATTTTTTCAGTGTTTCTATCTTATCGGGTTGATGGGCGGTTGAGCCTGCCGAAACCGCAACTCCAATTACGATAATGGGCGGTTAAGCCTGTCGAAACCGCCCTTGAATAGAATCATATTTGAAGAAGCTTTGAAGACGTTTTTCGGAAAAAACTATCGAAAATCTTCAAACTCTCGCCGGGTCGGGCGCGTGGGCAGGCGCATCATTCGATTGTTGCTTTTAAACCGGCAAAAGCACAAGAAAATACCTTTCGCTACTTCCCTTGATAAAAAGAGCAGAAATTCTGCAAAACATTAGTTGTTGGTGCCATTTTCCGATACCTATTCGGTGCGGTTCGATCACCGTTTTATATTGAACCTTTCTAAATTAGCCTTTTTGTGCCTGTCTGGGCTTTTTGGACAGCGAAATGGCTTATTTTTGTTTACGAAATTAAGCCCGTAAATACCTAAATTAACATGAATACCGGAAGTTTTTGGAAGCACCTCATTCCGCCGCCTCAGTGGAGGGTTGTGGTGGTGTTGCTCTGTGGAGTGATTGTGGGACTGGGACTGTATGCCGTATATGCCGGCAAGGCTTGGTCTTATCTGTCGGATGCTCCCGAAACTTGTGTCAACTGCCATATTATGGCGCCCCAATATGCCACCTGGCAGCACAGCTCGCATCGCGAACATGCCGCCTGCACCGATTGTCATGTTCCGCACGACAACATTTTTCGCACTTATTTTTTTAAGGCAAAAGACGGGATGCGCCATGCCAGCATGTTCACCCTTCGGCTCGAGCCACAAAATATTTTTATCAAGGAAGACGGCATCAGGGTTGTACAGGAAAACTGCCTTGGCTGCCACAGTAAATTGGTAACCGACAGCCGCTTGCTCAGTCAGACTACAGCCTATCACGACAAGTTTGAAGACCGTCTGTGCTGGGAATGTCATCGCGAAGTTCCTCATGGCCGGGTAAAAAGCTTATCGAGCACACCCTACGCGCGCGTGCCCATGTTGTCGTCGCCGGTGCCGGAATGGATGAAGAATTTAAACAAGAAGTAGAACCAAAATAAGAATACCCATGACCCACAACAACAAACGATCCCCCTGGATCAACATTGCCCTTTTTTCGATCACCGTGATAGCCGTTTTCGTTCTGGGATGGTTTGTCTCAACCATCAGCGAACGCCGTGCCGAGGCACTTTTTGCCTATAAGCCCAAAGTTAAACTTGCCGATTTTGAGTCACGCAACGAAGTGTGGGGCAAAAACTATCCCTGGCAATACGAATCGTATCGCAAGACTCAGGAAACCGACTTTAAGACCCCATACGGCGGCAATGCCATGAAAGATGTTTTGGAAGAAAATCCCGAAATGGTGGTGATGTGGGCAGGATATGCGTTTTCGAAAGATTACAATCAGGGGCGCGGACATAGCTATGCCATTGACGATGTGCGCAATACCCTTCGCACGGCTGCCCCCAAAGGTCCGGACGATGGGCCTCAACCCAATACCTGCTGGGCTTGCAAAAGCCCGGATGTGCCCCGCATGATGAACCAGCTTGGCGGTCCGGGAGCTTTCTATACCGGCAAATGGGCCAAATACGGCGACGAAATCGTGAACCCTATCGGTTGTGCCAATTGCCACAATCCCGAAACGATGGATCTGGTCGTTATGCAGCCTACGCTGATTGAGGCTTTTGCTGCTCGCGGAAAAGACATCACAAAAGCCACACACCAGGAGATGCGCTCTTTAGTGTGTGCGCAATGCCATGTTGAATATTATTTCAATAACAAAAACAAAGAAGAACGTCCAAACTACCTTACTTTTCCATGGGTGAACGGGTTTACGCCCGAAGATATGCTCCGTTATTATGATGACATCGGCCATGTTGACTGGGTTCATACATTGAGTAAAGCACCAATGCTCAAAGCTCAACATCCAGATTATGAAGTTTATACAACGGGTATCCATGCCGAGAGGGGAGTATCATGTGCCGATTGTCACATGCCGTATGTGAGCGAAGGCGGATTGAAATATTCTAACCATCATGTTACCTCACCCTTGAAGTATGTTTCGCAGGCTTGTCAGACCTGCCACCGAGAGAGTGAGGCTACGCTCCAGAAAAACGTTTTCGACCGGCAGAATAAAGTGGTCGAGCTGCGCAAGAAAGCCGAAGAAATGCTAACACGTGCCCATATCGAAGCCAAAACTGCCTGGGATTTAGGTGCTAAAGAAGAGCAAATGAAAGACATACTCTATAAAATAAGGGTAGGGCAGTGGTTCTGGGATTATGTGGCTGCCTCGCACGGCGGATCGTTCCATTCGCCTGTTGAAAGCTCACGCGTTTTGGGGAAATCAATCGAAAATGCCCAGGAAGCGCGTATCCTGCTCGCAAGGCTTTTAGCAACGCTTGGCCAGACAAAAGAAATTCCTTATCCCGACATCACCACCAAAGCCAAAGCTCAACAATATATCGGACTGCCTATGGAACAGTTGAGGAAAGAAAAAGAGGAATTCATCAACGAGGTAATCCCCGTATGGAAAAAGAAAGCTGCCGATCGCGAAACAGCATACAAAATCATTCTGAACGAATAGAAATCAGTTAAAAAAAAAGCCTTCCCAATCAACGGAAGGCTTTTTTGTTATCCATCTGCAATACAGTCGGGACAGTTACGCGCAATCTAAATGAGCATTGATGACAAGCTTTCTTACATACAGGTGTCATCAAAGCAGGAAATGCGTAGCTTTGCGCGAAAACGGATTTTATGACACGGATAGTATGTTTCGGGCCAGGCCCTCAGTTCAAAGGCGGGATTGCCAATTATAACACCTCACTGGCCAAAGCATTCGACCGAATTCCCGATACAGAAGTCCATATTGTAAGCTGGACGCAACAATATCCGGCCATCATCCCGCGCGATTTCATTGACCGGAAAAGCCGGGCAAATCAACTCGAAGGGACCGCCATCAAGGTTCATTACGTAACCAATTACAACAATCCCTTGAGTTGGCAGAAAACCGTTCGTCTGATCAAAAAACTAAAACCCGAAATCATTGTGTTTCAATGGGCCATTGCCGTGCAGGGGCTGCCATTGGCCTATATCGCCCACCGGCTGAAAAGGGTTTCGGGCCTGCGTGTGGTGTTCGACCTTCATTTTGTGATTCAAAAAGAAGGCAGCGCCATTGATAATATTTTGACGCGCTACGGTTTGCGTGATGCGGGAGGTTATGTTGTTCATGCCGGCCAAACAGCCGTACAGCTTGCACTACTTTACCCGAAGCGCCGTTTTGCAATCGTGAACGATGGCCAGAAAGCTGAAAATGGCTGCTATAAAGTTGTGCGGCTGTTTCATCCGATTTATGATATGTTTCAGCCTGATCCACAATTCGATATTGCTGCTGCAAAAAATGAAATGGGCCTAAAAAAGAACGTTTTTCTGTTTTTTGGATTTATACGAAAATACAAAGGGTTAGATCTGGCCATCGAAGCTTTTGCAAAACTTTGCCGCGAACGCGATGATGTGAGTCTGCTTATTGTTGGCGAATCGTTCTGGAACACGCTCAACAATCATAAGTTAAGCACTAAATTGAAATCCGGGCTCTTTGGAATTGCCAAACGACTTTTCCTGAAAAAACAAGACGACGAACGCGACTACAACCCCTTAGCTTTGATTAATAAATTAAATCTTGAAAAAAATGTGGTTGTGGTCAACGAGTTTGTACCCAACGAGGACGTACACCGCTATTTTCAGGTGAGCGACAACCTGTTGCTGTTTTACCGAACCGCTACCCCCTCGGGAGTAGAATCAATTGGATATAACTTCCGGATGCCAATGCTTGCAACAAAGGTGGGACATTTTACCGAAACGGTCAAAGATGGTTTCAATGGTTATCTCGCTGAGGACCGAAATATTGAATCAATGGCCGATGCCATGAAAAAGGCAATCCAAAAACCAATTAATAAAGCGAATGTGGCCGCTACTTCAGCAGAAATGAGCTGGAAAAACTATGCAGAAGCTATTCTAGAGTTTCTGAAATAAAAACGAGCTGCGGAAAGGAATTGTTGATGCGTTGATTTGATGGGGTGTTTATTTGTTGGTTTAGAGTGGTTTAGCGTTTATGGTTTGAGGTTTGCGCAAGCCAGAATCTAAAGAATTTTGAGCCAGGGCCATGAGCCTTCTGCCATAGTAATTTTCGAACGCGTCAGCATCAACGCATCAACAAATCAACTTGTTAGAGGGCTTGATTCGTTTAGACGAAGGATCGTCGTACAATTTCCTAAAAAACATCCCGGTTGATTGAATATCACTCAAATTTTAGTAATCAGAGTCATATTCATCGTCGTATCCGTCATCAAACTGATCGAAGTTGTCGAAATCGTCATCATCGAAGTTCGGCTCCTCTTCATCGTTCCAAAGCATCTCATCATCTTCATCCTCAAACGGATCGTCCATATCTTCTAAAAGGCCGGCTTCATCGAGAAATGAGTCGAACATTTCATCGTCATAATCTTCGCTGTTTTCGGCAAATTTTCCGCCAGAGAAACGGGGATCGAGTGAACGCAACTCTTTCAGCACATCGGGAGAAACATAAAACTCGTCAATGTTGTTGAAGCAAAAATCAATGTATTTGGGGTCTTTTTCAAAAACTTCCCGGATACTTTTCCCTTCATATTTTCCGAAAGTGAACTCAGAATCAAGATCATAAAACTTCATAACGTTCCGAAATTAAGCGTAGTTTCCTGATAAAATTATTTGCCAAAAATAGATAGGCCTACAATATCACGCAAGCCCTTTAGACCTGGTTTTACAAAAATTATTTTTTGAAAATAAAATAGACTGCCAGTACTAAAAATATGAATCCGAAGAGGTGGTTTATCCTGAATGTTTCATTGCGAAACAATAATAGTGAAAAGGCAGTGAAAACCACTAAGGTAATCACTTCCTGGATCACTTTGAGTTCCACTAAGCTGAATGGGCCGCCATTGCCCTGATATCCGATACGGTTGGCCGGAACCTGAAACATATACTCAAACAGGGCAATTGACCAGCTTATGATGACAATCCATATCAGCGATAATGAATCAAACCCTTTGATTTCCTTGAATTTGAGATGCCCATACCAGGCAAAAGTCATAAACGTATTCGACAGGACGAGCAATCCAATGGTGGTAAGCTGTTTCATGGTGCAAATTTTGCGGCAAATATCCACATTTTTCGGAATGTGTTTCTCCTTCAAAATTTCTAAGGAATAACTACCTTTGCGGCTTTAAATTAACAATATGTTGATTCAGAATCACATTCGCGCCAGCCTTTCTGTAAAACAGCAAATGCTTGACGATGCGAGGCTTGAACACTCGATCCGTGCGATGGCCGACTGCTGTGTTCAGAGTCTGAGGTTAGGAGGCAAACTGCTTTTCTGTGGCAATGGTGGGAGCGCTGCCGATGCCCAGCACCTCTCGGCCGAGCTTAGCGGACGTTACCGCTACGACCGCCCTCCGCTGTTTGCCGAAGCCCTGCACGTAAACACTTCCTTTGTCACAGCCGTGGCAAACGATTACCACTACGACAAAGTGTTTGCCCGTATGGTGGAAGCCATGGGAAAACCCGGCGATGTGTTGGTGGCATTGAGCACCTCGGGCAATTCAAGGAATATCCTTAACGCAGCTCTTAAAGCCAGAGAGTTGAATATGAGTGTGATAGGGTTTAGCGGAGAAACAGGCGGCGAGCTTAAAGACCTTTCCGATTTTATTCTCCTAGTGCCATCAAACGATACCGCGCTGATTCAGGAAGCCCATATCATGATCGGGCACATCTTGTGCGAAATAATTGAGCAGGCCGTGTTTCCAAAAAACGAGCCTGCCAAATGATAAGTGGAGTGGATAAAAACTGGACTCTGTTTCTCGATCGGGATGGCGTGATCAACCATCGCCCTGCGAATGATTATGTGAAAAGTATCGCTGAGTTTCAGTTTTTACCCGGAGTTGCCGAGGCAATCCGGCTGTTGTCAAGGCATTTTGGCCGTATCATCGTGGTAACAAACCAGCAAGGGGTCGGGCTAGGATTGATGAGTCGTCAAACGCTCGAAGAAATACATCAATGGATGGTGGAGGAGCTTGTTTCAGCAGGCGGAAAAATTGACCTCATTTTGGTCTGTCCCGATCGTAAGGATCTACCCGAAAATTGCCGTAAACCTTCCATTGCCATGGCAAACCAAGCACTCGAAGCTTTCCCCGATGTCGTCATCGAAAAATCTGTCATGGCCGGCGATACGGAAAGCGATATTGCTTTTGGCTTTAATGCGGGAATGAAAACTGTGTTGATTGGAATGGAAAAAACTGATACACAACCGGATATGCAATTTACTTCGCTTTACCAGTTTGCAAAATTTTGTGATAACCAATAAACCAGCTCCGTGTTTCACCATCTCTTTGTCGCCGTATTTATCCTCTACACTCTCTCACTTTTTGCAGTAGCCTGGATCACTTCACGAAAAGCCAACAACGAAAGCTATTTTACCGGCAATCGAAAATCGCCCTGGCCCGTAGTCGCTTACGGAATGATTGGCGCAAGCCTTTCGGGCGTCACTTTTATCAGCATTCCCGGATGGGTTGGAAGCACTCAGTTCACTTATTTGATGGTGGTATTGGGTTATCTTGTCGGATATTTGGTGATTACCTATGTGCTTCTCCCGATATACTACAAGCTGAAATTAGTTTCAATCTATACGTATCTTGAACAACGCTTTGGTTATTACAGCTATAAGACCGGCGCAAGTTTTTTCCTGTTGTCGCGCACCATCGGCGCTTCATTTAGAATGTTCCTTGTTATCAATGTGTTACAGCTGTTTATTTTCGATCATTGGAATATCCCGTTCTTTGTTAATACCTTGATTTTTGTCGTTCTCATCACGCTATACACCTTTAAAGCCGGCATCAAAACCATTGTTTGGACCGATTTACTGCAAACCACCTTCATGCTCCTTTCGTTGGTGATTACGCTTGTGGTCATTTCGGGCGATTTGCAGCTTAATCTTCTGCAACTGTGGCAAAAGGCCAGCAATGCAGGTTATACGCGGGTTTTTGATTTTGACTGGCGCAGCGACCGTTTTTATCTGAAACAATTTTTCAGCGGGATTTTTATCACCATCGTCATGACCGGTTTAGACCAGGACATGATGCAGAAAAACCTGACCTGTCGCAACTTAAAAGATGCGCAGAAAAACATGCTTACTCTTGGAGTTTCGCTGATTCCGGTAAACCTTCTTTTTCTGTTTCTAGGCGCAGCATTGTATCTTTATGCCCACAACTTCGGTATAGCTATCCCTACGCTTTCCGACGATCTTTTTCCATTGCTGGCCATGAACCACCTTGGGCCGGTGCTTGCAGTGGTTTTCCTCATCGGACTGATTGCTGCAGCTTACAGCAGCGCCGACGGAGCCATCACCGCACTCACCACTTCGTTCATTTACGACATCCTTGGCCGAAAAAATCAGGAGGGACTCGATCAGAAAAAGCAACAACACCTGCGTTATCGGTCTCATTTCTTCATCTCTACCATCATTGTATTAGTGATCGTAGTTTTTCGCGAAATAAACGACCAGGCTGTGATAGCAAGACTTTTTACCATTGCTGGTTACACATACGGGCCGCTTTTAGGGCTTTTTTCGTTTGGTATTTTTACGAAAAATCAGTTGAACGACAAATTTGTACCTTTGGTGGCCATATCAGCCCCATTGCTCAGCTATGTTCTCAGTACGAATGCCGATCGCTGGTTGAACGGTTACAAATTCGGCTTTGAAATCCTGATTGTAAATGGCTTACTCACTCTGATTGGACTTTTTTTGATACGTAATAAGAACAACAACCTTTGACAACCATGCTTAATTTCAGATTTCGGGCGCTCTCCGAAACACTCGACCGGCAGGTACCGGTAGTGGATTATCCCTCCGAAAAAATTTCCGACTTCTTTGGCTCGATGGTGTTTAACCACGATGTGATGCGCGAATACCTCACCAAGGAGGCCTACAACAGCCTGATGAATACCATTGAACGGGGCGAAAAGATTGACCGTAGGGTGGCCGACCAGGTAGCTTCGTCCATGAAAGCCTGGGCCATGAAACATGGTGCCACACACTATACCCATTGGTTTCAGCCACTTACGGGCACTACAGCTGAAAAACACGATTCGTTCGTCAATCCTATCGAAGGAGGAAAGGCTGTCGAGGAATTTTCGGGCAGCTCACTGATTCAGCAGGAACCCGATGCTTCTTCTTTCCCTCACGGAGGTATCCGCAACACTTTTGAGGCCCGTGGCTACACCGCATGGGATCCTACGAGTCCGGCCTTTATCATGGAACACACGCTGTGTATTCCCACTATATTCGTTTCTTATACCGGCGAATCACTCGATTTTAAAACTCCTCTTCTGAAGTCAATTGAAGCCATTGACAGGGCTTCGGTGCGAGTATGCCGGCTTTTCGATGAACGCATTACAAAGGTGTTTCCAACGCTGGGGTGGGAGCAGGAGTATTTTTTAGTTGACTCGGCGCTTTTTGCCGCCCGTCCCGACCTTCTGCTTTCCGGGCGAACCCTTTTTGGCCACTCCTCGGCCAAAGACCAACAGCTTCACGATCACTATTTTGGCATCATCCATAGCCGTGCACGGGCTTTCATGCGCGATTTCGAGATAGAAGCCCATAAACTGGGTATCCCACTGAAAACCAGACACAACGAAGTGGCGCCAAGCCAGTTTGAATGTGCCCCCGTTTACGAAGAAGCCAATGTTGCTGTTGACCACAACCAGTTGCTTATGCACCTTTTAGATAAGGTTTCACGCAAACACTATTTCAAAGTGCTATTGCACGAAAAGCCTTATCAGGGTGTCAACGGAAGCGGGAAACACAATAACTGGTCATTGGCCACCAACACCGGCGAAAACCTGCTCAATCCCGGCCGGACGCCCTCCGAAAACCTGCGTTTTCTGGCCTTCTTTGTCAATATCCTGAAGGCTGTTCACACCCACGAAGAGCTTCTTCGCGCCTGCATTGCCTCCGAAAGCAACGATTTGCGACTTGGCGGAAACGAAGCTCCACCGGCCATCATCTCGGCGTTTATCGGGAACGAACTTTCCCAAACCCTCAACGAGATTGAACAACTCCCCAGCCCCGAACTGCTTCCCGGCGACAATGGCAACAGCAGCCGCCTTAGCATTCCCAAAATTCCGGAAATCCTGCTTGACAATACCGACCGCAACCGCACATCACCTTTTGCCTTTACGGGCAACAAGTTCGAGTTCAGAGCAGTCGGCTCAACCGCAAATCCCTCCGAACCGACCATCGTGCTCAACACCATCGTTGCGGATCAACTGAATCTTTTTTTTGACGAAGTAAACTCGCTCATCGAACGCAATATGCGCAAAGAAGATGCCATCTTCAGCGTAATCAAACAATATGTCCGGGATTCAAGGGCTATCCTTTTTGAAGGAAATAACTACAGCGACGAGTGGAAAGTAGAAGCCAAAAGCCGCGGGCTCTCGAACCATGCCGACACCCCCGATGCCGTGAAGGCCTATATCTCAGAAAAAGTAATCGCCATGTTTGAACGCTTAAATGTGTTGAACGAACGCGAGTTACAGGCCCGTTACGAAATGAAGCTGGATAAATATACACGCAAACTCCAGATCGAATCGAGGCTTATCGGTGATTTGTCAATCAACCATATCGTGCCAACAGCCATCAAATACCAAAATACGCTCATCGAAAACGTGCGTGGACTGAAAGAAGTGCTTGATTCGACCACTTTTTCACACCTGAGCCGAAATCAGATTCAAAGCATTAAGGATATCTCGGAACACCTGAGTGAAATCAGACAATATGTGGATCAGATGGAAAAGGAACGAAAAACTGCCAACCGCCTAAGCAACGAGGCCGAAAAGGCTCATGCCTACTGCAACCGGGTGAAGCCCTTTTTCGACAAAATCCGCTATCATGTGGATAAACTTGAGCTTTTGGTGGACGATCAACTTTGGCCTTTGGTCAAATACAGAGAGTTGCTGTTTATCAAGTAGTTCATGTAATTGATATTCAGTGAAATAACCTTTATGAAAAAAAAGCCTACTGACGGATTAATTCCAAAAAAGTACTGGTAAATTTAAGAACACCGGCTAAAGTCATTATTTTTGTTGGAGATTGATAATTTTCTGCTTCATGGGAACGAAATACCACCCCTTATCAATATTCGTTGCGCTGACCATTTTTCTGTTGGCTTTCCCGGCAACAGCGCAGATTTTTGTGAGTCCTGCCGACAATAAATCGCCCGGGGAAAGTGCCGGTTTTTTGTATGCTTTGCCTAAAAGCACCTTAAAAATTGATGTCATCATCCAGAAAACCGAACGCATCAAAGGACCGTATGCTGAATTTGCCGAAAAAATCCTCGGAGTTTCGGATTATATCCGTCAGGACGAGAGCCGTCAGCGTATTAAAGATGTCATCATCAGCGTTGAAAGCGCACCCGACCCCGCCGCGTGGTTTTTTGTGGAATTCGACGAAAGGGCTTCAAAAGACACCCGAAGCTTAGTTTTCGACCTTTTGCCCAATGGAATTGTGTTAGGCGCGGATGATGCTCCTTTGCAAAAGATTCAGGGACAAAACAAATTTGAAAAAATCATCGTCAATAGCCCCGACGAACGCTCGTTTAGTTACTACGCCGAACGGAATCTTTACCAACGTGTGGATACGATTGTCCGTAAAATCACCATTGACACCACAGTGATCCGGCGCAATATTCTTCAGTCGGCCTGGGTTGATCGCAGTCCTGAACAAAAGGCACGCGCTGCCGCCGATATGATTCATAAAATCAGAGAGAGCAGATTACAGCTTATCACCGGCTTTCAGGAGGTGAATTATGGGCAGAGCATTGTTTTCATGGATCAGAAACTGCAACAGCTTGAAGAAGAATACCTCAGCTTGTTTATTGGGAAGGAAGTGAAGAGCCTCATTACGCACACCTTATACTACGCTCCGGAACCCGGCTCGGCAAACAAAGCTACTATCGCAGGTTTTTCCGAAACGTTGGGAGTTGTTTCTGAAACTACAAAGGCTAACCCTTTGACAATTGAAGTTCAAGCTGTTGCCGGTCCTGGTTTCAACTCGTCCGAACGGCCAAAAGGCAGATTGAATAACAGCATGTATTACCGTATTCCGGCTTTGACCAACGTCAGTGTGTGGTTCGAAAATAAGATGCTGGCGCAAGAAAAATTATATATCGGACAACTCGGAACGATTGCCGTTGCACCTCTGGGAAAGACACGGCTTCAGTTTGACGCGCAAACGGGCATGATTACTACTTTGAAGCGGGAATAAAACCCGACCACCAGACCGATCAAACGGACATCAAAGTGTTATCTCATTGATTACTCAGGCATTAACGAGCAAACTCGCCGTTGTTGATACTCCAGTCGTTTCCAAAAAATCCGGAAACCCAAATCCCTTGCGGATTGTCTTTCAGCCAGTCAACATCAAAAATCAATAGGTCAGGGAATCCTGTAATTCCCGAGAAGTAATCATTTGGCGCAAGGGCTTTCATCCCTTGGTTGCCCGTTCCGGCAATCACACCCACTAATGTTGTGTCGTCATCGGCGCGCGGATAGACGAAATAAGCACCAAGACGTTCACTTTGAATGATTTCACCACCAAAATGAACCTGATGATTATTGACTTTAACCGGACAATGGCCGAGGAGTTTTACCCAGGCACTGTTGTTGTCGGCGTTCCCATAAAGGATCACATTGCGTCCGGTGAATTTTCCGGGGCTGAAATCACGGTCGGGGATGATTTCCACCGACGCATTTCCGCGATAAAGGAAAGTCTCGGCATCAAAACGGGCTTTGTTTTCGTACCATTCATTTTGCTCCCGGCTACCATGGGTCGCATAAACAAAAACGACCTGATTGTCGAAGGCCATCTTCAGACCACCCTGTCTTTGTGCATTTTTTTCTTTTGGATTGAGCGAAGCGGTCAGGCTCCAGTGTTCCCCATTTTTAATGAAGTGGATATCGCCGTTTGAGTTAGGAAGAATTTCCTGGCCGTCAACCAGAACAAATTTAGGCATCTTCATGCCATGAAAACCAAATAACAGGCTGAAACTTCGCAGATTAACTGTTTGAAGTGTCAAGGTGTCATGATTTCGTACTGCTTTTATAGAGGACGTTTCGTATTGTTTTTCCTGCTGATTCAGCCTCACCCAATGGTTTTCGGACGAGACCACGGGGGCTGCTGTTGCAAAGTAAAGGCTATCCACAGTTTGTGTTTCAGGAATAGGATTTTGCTTCATAAAATCGAACAATGGTGGCCAGTCAACACTCTCATCGCTATACCAGTGCGAGCCACCCGGATATTCGTAATAGGCAAAATTTGGATGGAAAGTTCCTAATAATGCGCGCATCGTTCGGGCATGATCCACCGGAACCACGGCATCGGCGCCACCATGAAGGATATAAACCCCGGCTTGAAGATAGTTTTTTGTGAGATTGAAAACCCTTCCCGCCGAGGCTCCTCTTTCGAGCATTCGAAAATGCGGATTTTCGCTCAAGCCCTGATCAGTCACTGTTTTGCGATAGCCGGCTACGTCCGGATATCCTGCGCAGGGTGAAACTGTTCCCCAGAAACCGGGATAGGTAGCACCCAAAAACCACGACCCATGTCCGCCCATGGAATGACCGGTGAGGAAAGTTTTCTGCAGATTAGTTTTGAACAGACGTTTTGCCTCGGCCAACACCTCAAGGGCATCTTTACGGCCCCATTCTTCCCAGTTAAAACCGAAAGGCCGACGGTTGGTGGGCGCTATGATAAACGCCCAGTCTTTTTGTTTGTATGCCCGGGCTTGATTGGCAGCCTCCACCGAGGCACCGTGAACCGAAAGCACCAGGGCTTGCTCCGCGCCTTTTTGCAATGATGGAGCCACAGAGAAATATTGCACACTGCCATCAATCCTGCTAACGAAACTACGTTCGTGGTACGTGGTGCTTTCGCTGACTTTTAGAGTGATTTGAATGCGATCCACCTCCTTTCCATTGGGTTTTTTAAGGATGAGTTGTGCCTTCAGGGTGTCGGACATAGGTGGGGTGGCAAAGGCTGGTATCCGAAAGGCGACTTTACGCGTAGTGAGCGAAATCACCGCCCCCATTTCTGCTGTGGCTTTTTCGCCTCCGGGTAGTACACATTCAATGCGGTAGCCCCGAAGCGTCTTCTCCGTGGCATTGACCACCCGAATAGCGCCAAATCGCTCCTGATTTTCATCACGCAACAGCGAAGGCAGGGTAGGGTCGCGATGGGTGAAAAAAACGGGTTTGGAGGGAACAACCAATCGCGAGCTGTAGCGCGAAAAGCGCCCATAGGAATACAAAAACTCGTTTTGACCCTTTTTGAGCTTGAAAGGAATCAAAGTATAACCGTAGTCATAGTGGTCGCCTTCGTGCGGCAAACCATTGATAAATACCCGGGTGTGACCGGTTGCTTCGAGTAAAACAATTTCGCTTCGGGCTGCGTTGTAGGCGGTATAAAGCACCGATTTAGTCAGCTTATCCGAAAAAACAGCATTCGAATCGGCAGCAGTGGACTCCCATATCAGGTCATTTTCTTGTCCTTCACCCAAAAAAAATGCTCCAACAGAACTGCCATCCACCGGCGTTCGAAAGCTGCCGTTTGCGAGTTGCCAAACAACAATATCGTTTGCACCGTTTATCAATCCGGGTTGAATCCCATTTCGTAGCACAAGACCATGCCGGAATGTGTGTAATATCTGCCCCTCTTTGGTACTTTCAACTTTCTCTTTGCCGAAAATCTCAACAATATTTCCGGTCTTCTGAGCCTGACAAACAAAGCTCAGGAGGATGAAAGGAAGTAGGAATGTAAATTGTGTCGCCTTGGTTTTCATTGCGCTGGTTGTTAAATGATACAAAAAAAGTTTAGCTATCAAACCAATACCGCAAGATAGGCGAAATTTTCCTGTTTCCGACAGGTTCAATCAAGAAAAAGTTCTATTTCCGGTTCTTTTTCGATTTTGCAGGCTCGGCCTTTGGTTCTTCTTTCCAATAACCTTCGAGTGAAAGTTTATGATCAAGATTTGCAACGCCATAGGTGATTACTGCCGAAACAATGGAAGAATGTTCAAGATATTCTGGGATGGCCATATTGTAGAGGTCGCGCTCGGTGTGCCAAATCTCACCATAATTGAAATCATATCCTTTTGGGTCAGCTGTTCCAATAGTCAGTGTAGGGACGCCTTCTACTGCAAAAGGCCCGCTGTCGGTGCTCCAGGGTTCTTTGGGGCGTGTCATAGGCTCGCTTTGTTTGAGTGTGAATGGAAATTCGGGATTGATTTCGTTCAACGGTTGGCAAATCTGTTCAAAATCACTCATCATAGCAGCGGGTACACTGATGCTGTTTGTGACGGTAGGTCCGCCATCGCGGTTGAACATATTGGAAATTTGCCCCAATTTATCGGCATTGCGTCTTACCCAACTTTTTGATCCGAGAAGTCCAAACTCTTCGCCGGCCCACAGGATGACTAAAATTGTTCGTTTGGGTTTTCCGCCAGCCTGCATGATAAGTCGGGCTGTTTCAATGGTTGGAGCCGAACCCGATCCATCGTCAACAGCACCGGTGGCCACATCATAAGCATCGAGATGGGCGCTCACAATCACATATTCGTCAGGAAATTCAGTGCCCGGAATCACACCGATAACATTGCTATAACTGACGGGACCTAGGCGGAAATGGTTGCGAATGTTAAATTCAAGCTCAAAACGTTGGCGTTCTTTGGCCATCTGTTCGATGATGGCAAACTGATGTTCATCAAGTTTAATATCCGGAACTTTGGGAAGGTTATCGAAAGTCATCCGATCCATGTTTTTCCGGTCGTAAAGAGCAGTAATTGGATTGGGTGCCGACTGGATGATGCCCAGGATTCCGGCATCAACCATTTCCTGATAAAACAATGCCGGCTCATCGCGATAGGTGAGCATCTCTTTTTCAGGGATACCTTTTCCGCGGTTTTCCCAGTTTTCCCAGCGAATCTTGTTGTTTTTCTTTTCTATCTCTTCATTTTCGGCGATGGCAGCCGCGCGTTTTTCGTTTGAAGCTGTGGTGTAATCCACCGGCCAGCCGCTACTCTTGCCCGAAATCAACACCCATGCGCCTTTGAGTTTGGTCTTCATCCGGTCGAACTGTGCCTTCGTCTTAGGCTCGATCACCACATGACCTTTTTGAACGCCTTTAGTTCCGGCTGTGTAAGAAGGTGTTGCAAAATGCAAGGTCATCGGATTATCGCTCAATAAACGCCCCGACCATGGCCCGCGGTTAAATCCTACACCCAGTTCACCCACCGTATCCAGAATTACTTCCATTCCCCATTCCTTAAACTTGCCTGCTACCCAGCGTGCCGCATTGTCAAAGGCGTCAGAACCAATGGGTCTGCCTCCAAAACGGTTGCATAAAATGTCTAAATGCTGCATGGTCTGATTGTCAGTTTGACCAATCTCAATGATACGCTGAACCACCGGGTCGGTTTGGGCTTGAGTGGTGTGAGCAACGGCAAACACAAATGATAGGATAAGAAGTAACTTTTTCATAGTCAAAGAATTGAAATAAATGAACGATATGTGATATCTGGCTTTGTTGATCTCTTTGGAAAGCGAAAGGATTTAAATTGAAAGCCGGAAGTCAGTTGGTTTTTCAAAACCTCTTCGTCCTTCCGGCTAAATTATTTTAAAAGCATGAATTTACTACAAAAAACAAGCTACAGGATTTTTGTAACAAGTTTACGGAACTTTGGCTGTTTTCATCCTGTCAAAAAGGCAACGCCTTTGTTCACATCGTCATAAAGATCGCAAATCCGATTTTCGGTGTACATTTTCTCAAACTGCTCACGGATCGGTTTGTATTCGTTGTGAAACGGGCAAGGTTTTGATTCGTTACACTGACTCAGTCCCATCCCGCACTGGCTGAAAACTTCAGGTCCGTCAATAAGTTCCACAATCCTGATAATGCGTTGTTGCTGTTGTTCGGGTGTGAGAAAGAAACCTCCGTTTGGTCCTTTTGCACTGTTGATGATGCCTGCTTTAGCCAACTTCTGCAATAACTTGCCTACCGTATGCTCGTTTTCACGGATGCTTCGGGCTACTTCTATAATGCCCGACTTTGCCCCATTTTCAGAGTTCAGTCCGAGAAAAACAACGGCTTTGATAGCAGCTTTACAGGTATGGCTCAACATGAATCAGGAGTTTAAATGAGCTCGGCCTTCTTCTGAGATACAATCGGCAGTCCAGGGTGGATCGAAAGTAAGTGTCACTTCTACTTCGCTCTCAGGAAAATTTGATTCCAATGAATATTTTACAGAGTCAACAATGGACTCACCCATCGGGCAAAATTGGGTGCTGAGGGTCATCAGGCAATTCACCTTTTTTGGCTCATCGGAAAAAAGAATCTCATAAATCAGGCCTAAGTCCACCACATTGAGGTCAATTTCAGGGTCATAAACGTTTTTAAGGCCGGAGAGCGCCTTTTGACATTGTTCAGGATGATTGGTTTTTACGTTCATTTTTGTTTGGCTTTATGTATTAAAACTTTGATTACGTTCCAGTTATATAACACTGCCGAGGCAATGAGCAGCAGCGCACCAAGCTGTATCAATGGCAGCCATTTGGTGAGTATGCCCACAAAAAACACTACAAAGCCCGACAAATAGGCCACGCTCATTAGTTTAAAGATAAGTGCATCAAACATATCTTTCGGGTTGGGCGTCTGCCCTGAAAAGGAACGCTTGTGATAGACTTTGTTCCACACGATGAAAGGAAGTGTTTTGAAAGTCATCCCAAGAATGATGGCCGTGAGCCAGCCGAAAAATATGAGAAAGCCATAGCCCAAAGTGATGTGAGCGCCGCCATATCCGTTGTAAGCCACATAAACAACCACTGCCAATAACAGCAGAATAGGGGCAAGGATCATGGCTACCGAAAGCAACGAAACTTTCATCTGATCGTCAACCTGACGGCGTATTCTTTTCTTATAGATGGCGTAACAGAGTTTGATAAACAGCACAATCGCTGCAAATATCATCCCGATTGGGATAGCTGAAAGTATCTTGTTCGGAGCAAAATAAAACAAAGCAATATAGAGCAACAGGCCGCCATTCACTAAAAAATAGATGACCCACAACAGCCGGTCGTTCTGATATTTCGATATCAAAAACATCGGGATGAGTCGCGAAGCTACTCCCAGAACTAAGAGCAGAAACCAGCCAACAACCCCGGCATGAACGTGTAATGGCAGAAAATGAATAGAATCATAGCCTAAAAAAGGAAAGGTAAAATTGTAAACCAGCATCAGCCCGAAAGTGCCGGTGATGAATAACCAACCCACAGAGGTGGCCACATAAACCGCCTGTACATTAATCTTTTTACTTTGCCCGATGCTCACTCCCACATTGATGAGATAAGCCAGTATAGATAACAATACCAATCTGCCGCCCCATTTGGCCGGATGCCCCATATCGAAAAAGTAAAATCCATATACTAACAGTGGGATGCCGACAGCCGCTAAAATAAACGAGGCATGGGCAAGCTTCTCGCTATACAGTTTACCTTCGATGAGCACCGGCACAAGCTGATGACTGGCGCCCAATATCACCATAGTGCCCCAGCCAAGCGCCATCAGGTGGGTGATGGCCAACAGATGAGGATGAAAATAATGATGCAGAAAAGCCCGGTCGGAAGTGAACAGAAAAAAACTGGCTACTAAGAGCGACAAGGCTGCATAAAAATAAAATGGCAAAACCACTTTGTAAGAGGTAGTCTTGGCCGGACTGGTTCCTGTGACACCAAACATATTTTAAGCTTTAAAAATAATCATGTGGACTTCGGTTTCGCTAATCTCCTTGGCGCGATAGTCGAGATGCCGCTCTTTCAATTCTGGCAATAAAAACATAGGAATTCGTTTGTGATACACAAACAGCGCATGGTCATCCGGCAGATTTTCAAGCTCTTCCAGAATGGTCATCATGGGCCCGGGCATTTCCAACTGCTGAACGTCAATCACCACCATACGGCCACTAAATTTTTCCAATACTTCATCCCAACTGTCATCAGCATGGACAGGCTCTGGCTCGGGGTCTTTTGCATGTGAAGTTTTATAAAACCAGGTGAAAACCGTCTCCTCGTCTTTCGTTTCAGGAAAGGTCTCAAACCCTTGCTTCTCCAACAATTCAATCATTGGAGCAGGCTCAAAAGTATTGATCAGCTTCAATACCTGGTTTTGTTTCAATTGTCTGATCGTATGTGTGATGAGCCCAAATGGGTCTTCGCCTTCTTCCATGACCGGCCGCACATCAAGTTCAACCACAACAAGCTGGTCAAGTTGTTTCATGAACGATGGAAGCTGGCTTTCCATGGGTTCGGGGCTGTGAGACCTGTCGGCCCGAAAACCTAACGGCTCCATCCGTGCAAAAAACTCATCGAGACTGCAGCCTCCGATTTTACAGGCCATTGCAATAGAAGTGCGCGAGGCCATCAGCCGGCGTAAAACGGGATTGCGCAGCTTGGCGAACTTCGGTGTAAGTGCAATGATGGTTTCCAAGGCATCGGGGTGCTGTTTTAAAAGTAGCGAAATCCGTGTTTCCGAATTGATCTCCACCATCGGGCTTAGTGTTGTGGTCATGTCGTAAACGATATTTTTGTAAAGGCAGCGCCGTCTGACACTGCCTTTTGTTTTTCAAAAATGATATTTTAAGCCTGGCTCAGTTCTTTTTCCAAGGCTAAAGCTTTGGGGAACAGAATGTTGTTCTCCAGATGAATGTGCTGATGAAGATCGTCTTCAAATTCTTCAAGCATTCGGAAAAGAAGCTCGTAGCTGGCACAGGCATCCTCCGGGAGTGTAAAATGATGGGTCAGGTGACGAATTTCTTCCATCTTTTTCCCGACTGTTTCGTGTTCAACTTCCATCATGCGGATGGGGTTTGCAATCGTGTTGAAGCCTGGTCGCTTGTATGGTCTGTGGGTATTTTTAGCCGATACTAATTCCTTGATGAAGGGGAAAAGCACATTCTCTTCTTTGACCATGTGCGAAAGCAATTCCTCGGCAATCTCATTCACCAAATCGTCCACTGCGTTCAATTCGGGGTGACGGTCACCATGCACTTTAAAAACTTTTTCGGCGTATGTAAGAAGGTCGGGCAGGCTCTTTCTCACATAAGAATGATGGGTGTTCACGATATAATCGGCCAAGAAATCAATGCCCCAATCATTAAAAGGTAATGGCCGCGTGGCCTGAAACTGATCGGCCTGCTGCAATTCTTTTTCGATTTTCACCGGGTCTAAACCTTTTTCTTCGCAGGCTTCACGCAGACTCAAATGCCCGCCACAGCAAAAGTCAAGTCCGTATTTTTTGAATACCTGAACCTTTCGAGGATCGTTGGCTGCCATCTCGCCGAGCGTTTCTTCATGTTCAAGAGCTTTTTTGATCGAAATCCGTATTTTATACCATTCCGGGCCTTTTTCGAGATACTCCCAGTTGAAAATGTCACCGCGCTCATTCAGCAACTGATAGTATAAAGGCTTGGGATCGTGATCGTTATATAGAATAAAGCCTTCGCCTGGCTTCAATGCATCAAAACGGGCAAAAATTGTTGGATGTTTTAAACGCGGCTCAATCCTGGTTACATCGAGAATTGAAGTAGTGGAGTTTTCCATTGTAAATATCTTTTAGTGAATAACGCTGCAAAGATAGGATTTTTGTTTAAATAAAAGTATTGTGATACTTTTATTTTTGTGGCAATTGAATCCCCCTTCAACCAATGTCCTGAAACGTACAGATTTATTTAAAATGCAGGTGCTTTCTATGAAATCCGCGGAAATACTGGAATGGGATATTTTGTAAATTTAGCTTTATCTGTGGAGAAAAACGGTTTACGCTTCGACGGTTGACTCCACTGCCTGTGCACAGGCTTCTCCCTGCTCATTGAAACAGCTCATCACATCGCGCATGCCTTCTATACTTCCCGAAAGGATAAAAAGTTTGTCATTAAGTTCAAGACGGGTGTTTCCATTGGGGGTCAGATATTGTCCGTCACGTTGAATCATGGCGATAATGGCATTGCGTGGGAAGTGCATTTCCACAATTTTTTTTCCATCTACACCGTGATGTGGCTGAATTACAATTTCCTGAAGTAGTGCATTTTTAGGTTCTTCGAGAAACTCGTCCAATGGCGAACTACGAAACTCCTCTTCCTTGTTGTCGAGTTTGAGCCATCGGGCGAGCATGGGAAGAGTGGTTCCCTGAATGAGAACTGAGCTCACCGAAATGAAAAAAACGATGTTAAAAATGAAATCGGAATGGCGAATTCCGGCCAGTAGGGGATAGGTCGCGAAAACGATGGGAACTGCCCCACGAAGCCCAACCCACGAAATGAAAACCTTTTCTCGCCAGCTTATCTTGAAAAAACTCAGACTAATAAATACGCTCAATGGGCGCGAAACAAGGATGAGGAAAAGCGAAATGAGCAATCCTGTCCCCGCAACAGGCGGTATTTCCGACGGAAACACCAGCAACCCCAAGGTGAGAAACAACACAATTTGCATCAACCAAGCCATCCCATCAAAAACCTTTAGGATGGTTCTTTTGTGTATAAAGCTCTGATTTCCAAAATAAACGGCACTAAGATAAACCGCCAAAAAACCATTACCACGTAAAAGTTGAGTGATCGAAAAGCTTAGAACCATCATGGTGATGACCAGAACGGGGTAGAGCCCTTCGTAGCCCAATTTGATGTTGTTTACCAACCATTTACTTATTCGTCCAAAAGCATAGCCTGTCAACGCACCAATAATCATCTGACTGAGGAACAGGGGAATAATACTCAGGAATCCTTTATCCTGATTCACCACTAAACCCAGGAATGATATCATCAACACGTAAGCCATGGGATCGTTGCTACCGCTTTCGAGCTCAAGAGTTGGCCGGAGATTGTATTTCAGCGAAATTTTCTTTGACCTGAGTATCGAAAACACGGCTGCCGCATCGGTGGACGAAACAATAGATCCCAACAGAAGACTCTCGTAAATTGTCAAATCGGTGAGCCACCAGACAAAGAGCCCTAGGCTTACCGCCGTAAGGATTACACCGAGAGTGCTCAGGGTGATGCCGCGTCTTACTATGGGTTTCACCGAAGTCCACTCTGTATCCAAACCACCCGAAAACAAAATAAAATTGAGAGCAATGACCCCGATAAACTGGGTGATGACCGGGCTGTCGAAATAAATCTTACCAATACCTTCGGAACCAGCCAACATTCCAATGCCAATGAACAGAAGCAATACCGGAACACCGTATTTATAAGAAGTACGACCGGCAAGCAGACTAAATAACAATAAAATGGATGCAACAAGCAAAAAATGATCCGGCGTGATGTTCATGTGGTTTTGCAAATGATATGAATTTCTTTGACTTCTTTGGGCAAAAATGTCCTGTAAAAGTAAGGCTTTTATGTGAAAATTTGCCTGAAGCAGCAACAAAACAAAAATATTGAGCCTTAAAATGTTCTGTCAAATGAAACGATATTCAATTGATTTCTCACTCATTCCCCAGAATAAACAATCTACCATTGAATGACCAATCTTTTCAAATAGCGTAAAGCATCAGGCATACTTATGAAGATGGCATTCGCGCTGAAACCCAGACGGAAAACATCAAATCATTGAACAACAAAAAAGAAGAAATGACAAAATTGAGAGATATAAACCCTCAAATTTTCAAATCTTCCTAGAGAAAAACGACAGACACTTCATAGGATCTGTGTTTCATTTTTCAAAATCAAGGCCTTATCATGGTTAAAACCATTTTAAAACGTTCGGGCGCTTCAACGGCATGGGGAATATTGGCCGGCATGATGATGCTCTGTCCTTCAGTAAGCGTAAAACGCTGCCCACCAATGATGATGGCTGCAGTTCCATCCACAATCTGCACCAAAGCGTCGAATGGAGCGGTATGCTCAGAGAGTCCTTCGCCTTTGGAAAAAGCAAAAAGAGTAACATTGCCTTTTTCGTTTTTCATCACCTGACGGCTAACAACGCCCGACTCGGCATAAGCCACACTGTCTTTGAAGCTGAAAACAACGGATTTTTCAAAAGTGTTCATAAAATGCTTTTTTAAGATTTATATCTGAATAAATTGATCTCCCGACAAATATTACAAAAGCGGCTTAAATCAAGCGACTGTGGTAGATTTTTTTGCAAAGTTAAACCAAAAAGTTTCTCAATTTTGGGGATCAATCGTTCTCCTCTTTTTTGATTTTAATAACCCTCACTTTCCAGATTTCCGGCCCTTTCTCAAGATACTCCCAACGGAATGCCTCATGGCTCTCGGCTTCCATTTGATAGTACAATGGCTTGGGGTCATGGTCGTTCACAAACTCAAAAGCTTCGCCCGGGCGGATGTCGGCAAAAGCCTTGTAAAACATTTCGTGTCGTTCAGCGGGCGAATAAGGTCTCACATCAAACTCATTGACAACGGAAAAACCGGTGTCACCCAAACCGCTTTTTGCATTTTTTGTGATATGAACCACAAAACGTTTTGCCTCATTTTCTTTGACTACCCACGAATGTTTTCCCGGAAAACGGGCTTCAAAAATACTTTGAACCTCTTCCGGATTATCGTTGGATACCAATTCCATCGTTGAGCCGGCTTCCATCATACCATAGCGATGAAATACAATTTGCCGCCACTCATCCGGCTTGGCTTTGCGAAGGTCGAGCATAGTGGATACTTCTTTGAGATCACGCGCAGGTAAAGTGTCTGTACGTGTGACTTTTATCTTCCATTCGCGACCGCCACGATGGAGATATTCCCAGCCTACAACATCGCCATAAATTGAGCGAAACTCGTAGTACAATGGTTTGGGGTCGTGATCGTTGATGAAAATAAAGTGAGAGCCGACAGGCAATTCCCCGAAAAGTGCAATCAGACGGTTGTGACGCTCAATAGGGAGCCACGAACGAACGTCGAGCTCCTCAGTCGGGTTCAATGGGGTGTTGATAGGTGTATTCATGATAAAAATAACTGGATTTTCAAAATGGTTTCAGAATCATTAAAACTATAATTGTAATAAATATCAGATTTTCAAGGCGTTCTACAAAAAAGAGTTTTTTTGCCATTGCATAATATTCTTCGGGAATATCGTTGCCTTCATGATTTTTCAGCAATGCTTTAATAGGTTTCGAACGGGGTGTGAGAAAAACAGGACCAAATGCCAATGCCACTACAAATAAGCTCAAAGCCGTGATATACCATCCGCTCCTGAACAGATAAGGATTCACCAATCCCATCGTTAAACCGGTGAGAAGCAGCAAACTGCCACCAACCATCACAAAAATATGGAGCCGATTACGGATAAAATAGGCGTGTCGCAGTTCAGTCATGTTTTGTGCTTTGGTCACCACATAAATCATGATAAAACCGGGTCCTAAGCCAAGAATAGCCGAAAGTACGTGAATCAGCAGCAATAATTTATAAAATGTCATGGTAATTTTCCTGGGCTTTGATGATCAGAACCCTGTTTTGCAACCGGTTTCACTACATGAGTCAGCATCCTGACTTTTTGCAAATTGTGGAATATTCTGAGTTTCAGAAAAAGTTTGTTCTAAAGCCTGCCTGAAGATTTCTACGGGCTGTGCTCCGGTTACGGCATATTTCCGGTTGAGGATAAAATACGGAACACCTTGAACACCAAGTTGCCTTGCCTCTGATAAATCTTTTTTGACTTCGTCAATATATGCCTCACTTTCCAATATGCTCATTGCCTGATTGCTGTCAAGCCCAAGTTGGTCAGCAATATTGGTTAGTATTTCCCAATTTCCAATATTTTTCCCATGCGTAAAATGTGCTTCAAACAAGGCTTCTTCCATAGCGCTTCCTTTGCCGTTGGCCTGAGCAAAATGAACAAAACGTTGCGCATCAAATGTATTGGCCGGAATAGAAATATCTTGTCGGAAATCAATCCCCGCCTTCAGGCCTGCCTGTTGTATTTGAGAGATCATTTTCTCAATCTGATGTTGCGGCCAGCCTTTGCTTTGAGCTAAATATTCGGCTGTTGTAACTTGAAGGCCTTCGCGTGGCAGCCGGGGGTCAAGCTGAAAACTCCGCCACATCACTTTCACCTCCTCACAAAATGAAACCTGACTCAAAGCCTTTTCAAAATTTTTCTTCCCGAGATAACAAAACGGACACATCACGTCCGACCATATTTCAACAAGCATATGTTCTTTTCTAAAAATTTTCTAATCTATCTGCATTGTCCGTATTCAAAACAAGTCTGTGCTGCAAAGGTTCATCCATCATTATTATGTCTTAACGAAACGAATTCGATGACTTATTTCTGGTTCGAAGCCAAATAGCGAACAACAACAGTAAGGTTAATACAGCCGGCAGGGCAATGATAACCAGTCCAATGCCTGGTTTATTACGGCCTGTCGCAGGGTCATAATCAAAACAAGCAAAACGCATATTCGGATTGGGCAGGCGAAAAGTGGGAGAGAATACATTATGAATACTGGACAATAATTGCCCGATTTCGGCATTGCTCCTAAATCCTATGAGTTTACGGGTGATGTACGCCTGTTGGTTCAAGCCGATCAGGATGGCATCGTGTTCAAACTGCTGCAGCTCTTCATTCCACAGAGCAGTGAATCCCAATGATTTCGTAAGCGCCTCAATGCTGTCCGTCACAGCAAACTGCCATAAACTATCTGATTGTAACGAAAAAGCCCCGGCCATGGCTTGCATATCCTCTTGTGTATCACGCGGGTCAAAGCTTACGGCCAAAACCTGAAATGGCTCGTTTTCAACTTGCCTGATCTGCTCAAATTGTTTCTTCAATTGCCCGAGATAGGGATAACAAACGCCTGTACAACGCGTAAAAAGCAACACTAAAACCAAGGGTTTTTTACCGGCCATTTGGTGCAAACGGGCTTGTTCGCCGTCTATCAACCTCAATGGAGCATCGTAAACTTTTTGATAAATGTTTGATTCTTCGCGCAGATTAGGCATATTTTGTCTATCTGCACGAAGAATGATGGCAGGTATAAGGATTATGAACGCTGCAACAAAATTTTTAAACATCGTTTACTGATATTGACAAAAAACACTAAAACCCCGCTCAGGTAAACTGTGGCAAAAAGAGCGCCGAAAGCAGCAAGGGTTTTAGCTGTGGCAAACACTTCAGGATAGGAGCTGTAACGCCTTGGAATGGAGTCGGCTCCGCCAATATAAAATGCAGTTAAAAATCCAATTCCACCAATCAGCAAGAGCCATAAAACAACCTTCGACCACCTTTGACTGCCCCCTCCATATTTGGCTGAAAACCATTGGAAGAATGCCAGGCTAAACAGTACATTCCCTAAGGCGTTGTAGGTGTGAAAATGCGCCGGAACCCATAAGGTGTTGTGCAAAATGAAGTTGTTTGATATGGTGGCGTCAATCACTGCCCCAATACCACCGATAACCCAGCCCGTAACGCCTAAAAAGAACAGCAGATTGGCCAGCGACCAATTGATCTTTGTCCGGTAAACAGCTACAATCACACTGAAAACGGTGACACCGGCGGCGGGCAGACTGGCCGAATAGGATGCTATTTGCCCGATAATCTGGAATCCTTCTGGCTGTACAAAGTCCATGTATAAATGATGGAAAAAGGCGGTGAGGATAAAAATCAAAGTGAAATTCCATGCCAAAGCCACATACCAGGTAGTTTTCCATTTTGGGCGGCCACTGATTTCCGAAAACAGCTCATACAGAATGGCAAGACCCAGATACAACATCTCATTGGCGATGGTATGCCCAAAAAAATACGTCAGGTTTTTCATCAGCAGGGCATCATTTACAAAGCTGCCTTTGGAATAATACTCAGCAAATGTCAAGACTAAAAGAATGACTGCGGCCAACAAACAGGTGATGATTCCAACCAGACTGATCATGGCGATGAGCACAAAAGGCGGTGTTTCTGTTTTTGGGTTTTTTGAGAAATGTTGCCATGCGAATACCTCCTTTAAGGAATATTTTTTCAGCAATGAAGATACGAGGCTCAGACACCAGACTAACCAGCCAACGCCCAACACTGCCAGCGAAAAATAAAAAGTCGGCGTTGCCCAGCTCTTCCACATTACCTTGAAGGGTAGGGGATACAAAAATGTCCAACCTGCGTGAAACCGTCCGAAGAAGGTGGAAGCCCAAAGCAATAAAACCCCGACAACAGTCATCACATAGGCAAAAACGTTGACCCCATGGCTCGTTTTTACATACCGCTCCATAATGAAATTCACGGCTGCCATACCGGCAACAAACCAGATTCCAATCATTGTAAGGCCGTGAACCGTCATATCAGTATAAAAAGTGATCGGCGAAACAGTAATAAGTTCACTCTGATTGAGTCGCATGATGATGCCAAGGGTGATGGCCACGACAAACAGAACCAAAACAGTAATGATCCAAAGGGATGTTATTTTGTTAAAACGTGTTGTTTCCATGATTTTTCCTATTTAACGGTGATTGTTGTTTTCATTGCTTGATGCGCCATTCCGCAATATTCTAGGCAATACACGGTGTAGAGTCCGGGTTCGGAAAACTTCCAACGCAGTCGGTTCACATAACCTGGCATAGCCTGCGTCTGCGCGATCAACTCGTTGTGCGGACTGTAAATGGCAAAACCGTGATTTACGTCAAGGCTTGTTACACGAAACTCTACCAATTCATTGGTATTGAGCTCAATAGAAGATTCACCCGTCGGGCTGGCCGGATCAATGGCCTGATACGACATCACATAATAAAACTGTCGGGCTGCCACATAAACCACTTTTGAAGGCTGTTCGCCCGAAAAAAGAAAATACGGCGATTTTGGGATTGTGACCGAAGCGAAAATTGCAAGAATTGAAAACAGAATCAGCACAAACCAAAACCGCTTTTGAAGCGCATTGGCCATCCCGGTTAATTGCCCGTTACTTTGTCGCGACGAAAGAAACACATAGAGGAAAATGCCCACAAGCAGAGCTGCAAGCACAAAAAACAACATCAAAATCGAGTACTGCATAGTAAAAAACGTTTGAGAGTTGTGATTAGAGAATCGGAGTACATTGTATTTAAGTATTTCGGTAAAAGAAAGATTATTTTTATAATCTGGATTATTTCAACAAAAAAAAATGTTATTTTTAACAAAAAAATAAGAAAGCTACTGCAAATTTCCCAGACGTTTGCAATATTCGACTTATTGAACTTTTTACCACGGCACTTGTTGTCTGTTTATAAATTTAAGCAACTATGTCATACCATTTTTCAACTGTACTGAGCTGCTCCTGGGACGAAGCTCGTCAGAAAATAGAAAGCGCTTTGAAAGATGAAGGTTTTGGAATTCTTACCGAAATCAATGTGCAGGCCACTCTGAAAGCAAAATTAGGTGTGGACTTCAGACCTTATGTCATCCTTGGCGCGTGCAATCCCGTTTTTGCCCACAAAGCCCTTCAATCTGAAAAATATATTGGCACAATGCTGCCCTGTAATGTCATCATGCAACAAAATGATAGGGGAGAAGTTGAAGTTTCGGCAGTTGATCCGGTAGCCTCCATGCAGGCAATTGAAAATCAACAACTGGCTTTGGTGGCTGCCGAAGTGCGTGAAAAGTTAATACGAGTGGTCGCGAATCTGTAAGAAGATTCTTCAGCTGTCTTTTTCGTCTTCGGCAAGTGGATAGCGTGCCGGAAGAAACAGCAATACTACCAATGTCAGGAAGGCTAATAGAGCCATCGTTCCATACACATGATGTGTGGCGATGTAAAAAGCGTGTTTGAGATAATCGCTCGCTTCGTTGCCGGCAACACCCGATTGCAGAACGCCAATCACGTCATTCACTTCTTGCGGTAATTGGTTTTTAATGGGTTTTGGAGCTTTAATCAGATCGTTTCGCATGGAAGCATTGAAAACTCCGCCCAGAATTGCTGCACCTATGCTTTGGCCCAGATAGCGCGAAAACATATTTCCGCCTGTAACCACACCCCGCTGTTTCCAGGGTACAATAGACTGGATACCGACTAAGGTTGGTGTTGAAAGCAGCCCAAATCCGGCACCTAGTATCACATGATTGGCCACAAGCATCCAGGGTGAAGCCTCGTAGGGCATCAACGCGAAGCCGAGAGAAGCCAGGCCGATGACGGCCGCACCAATGGCTGCTGTGTTGCGAAAACCAATCCTGAGATAGGCTCGGCCCGAGAAAGAGGATGCCACAGGCCAACCAATGGTCATACTTCCCAGAATAAGCCCCGCTGCGATGGCGCCCACTCCCAAAACGGATTGCGAAAACACCGGAAGATACATACTCGGCCCAATCATAATGGCGCCCATTCCGATCATGGCTAAATTGGAACCGGCCAATATCCTGTTGCGCCAAATCCAGTCGGGCATCACAGGCTCGGGGCTGCGTTTCTCGAAACGGATAGTTACCATGATGAGTAAAACCGAGACTGCCATCATCGTGATCCCCATGACAGAAAACCAGGGCCATGATTGCCCCGACTGCATCAGGGTGAATATCAACAACATACCTGAGGCCAACATGAGTCCTGCTCCGACAAAGTCGAGATGATGCTGCCGTTTGACCACTTTCTCTTTCAAAAAAAGCATCAGCAATGCAATGGCAATCAATCCCACAGGAATATTGATCAGGAATATCCATCTCCACGAAACATATTCAGCCAAGGCACCGCCAAGCGAAGGGCCAAGAATGGCGGCCATGCCCCAAACACTTGAGAGCCAGCCCTGAATATAGGCGCGTTCGCGAACCGAATACAAATCACCGGCCAAAGTGTTCACCGTGGCCATGATGGAGCCTGCACCCAAACCCTGAACACCCCGAAAAATAACCAGCGATGGCATATCCCATGCTGCTGCCGAAAGCGCCGAGCCAATCAGAAAGATCACAGTACCAACGATTAGCACGGGCTTGCGGCCAAACAAATCGGCCAACTTCCCATAGAGCGGAATCGTAACCGTTTGAGCCAGCAGATAAACCGAATAAACCCAACTAAACAGCGAAAATCCGCCTAAATCACCTACAATGTGTGGAATAGCTGTCGAAACAATGGTGGTGTCCATGGCGGCAAGCATCGTGGTAAACATTAGCGCTGCCAAAATCCAGCCTCGTCCCTGCGCCTTTTCGTCAGTTTTGGTCGTATAGCTCATCGGGTTAGCAGAATTAGCAAATGAGGTTGCAAAAATATTTTTTTTGTTTCGACTTTGGCGGCCAACTCATTTGCCGGTATTCATTAAACAAGAAAAGGTGAAGCACATTTCGAGTTTTGAGAAATGTAAAAAAAGGTGCCGGACTTCTCCGACACCTTCTGCGTTTTAATTTGATTAAAGGCCTCCGCTTAGGTTTAGCTATATTATTTGACGAATTCTTCTGTGGAAACTTGGGCGACAACCTTTGTCGTAAGCGCAATATTCTCGGCAATGGGGCAACGACGTTCTATTTCATGAAGAAATTCTACTTTTTCTTCTTCCGTGAGGTCAGCATCAATGGTCACAATGGTGCGGATTTCGGTAAAACCGGCACGGCCGTCGGTGGTTTTCCCCAAGAGGAAATCCTTGTCAATATCGCCTTCGGTATGGGCTTCGATGCTCCTCAAGTTAATTTTTTTCTGATTGGCGATGATGCGGCCAAGTGTACAAACACAAGCAGCAAGGCTCGACAGGAAAACTTCAAGCGGGTTGGGGCCTGCATTGGTGCCGCCACCGGCTATAGGCTGATCAATCACATAGTTGTGCGATGCCGTGACATCAATCTTAAATCCTTCGTGTAAAACTGATTTTACGCTAACTTTTGTAATAGCCATAATTAAAATATTTTTTAAGCGGTCCGTAAAAGAACTTAATTAAGAGTGAAAGGACCTGTTTTTCACCCTTTTAATTTCGGTACAAAAATAGGGATAATTTTTTAAATTGTGAAAATATTAACACAATTTTTGATTTAAAGGAAAAAATTGTTAGAAAAATTTTGAAAACAGATAAAATAAAGCCACCGTTATGTGATATTAAAAACAGAACGATGACTTAAACTTTAAAAATTAGGTTTGATAATTATTTCAGAAAAATTGGTTTAAAAGATATCATCACATAAAACCAGTTGCTTAACTCTTTCGTGTCGCCTCCATTGAGTTTTGCCAATGTTTCGCTGCCAAACATCTGAGAATATCCAGCCGTTAAATTGGTGATATCGTTCACTTTATGTGTAAACGTTAAGTCAAATTCAGTACCAAGATAGGAATCCATGGTTTCATTAATGGAATTGGCCTTCAACACTTCATTGGCAGCTGCAAAAATGTGCATGGCAAGTTGAAGTGACGATTTTTTACCTCGGGTTGTTACAGAAGCAAAAATATCGTGCAATCCCACACTGTTCAGATGGTTTCCTGAATAAAAATAGTCCATAAAACCGTTGAACTTGTGGGTCGTTCCATATAAAGGGCTGAAACTGTGGTTCGTATAGGTTGGGTTATTGAGTGCTTCGCGCTGGCTCGTTCCTGAAAGTAGTTCGTAGCCTATTCCGGTATCAAAGTTTTTGTTCAGCTTGAGGTCGCCGCCCAGCATGAGATTGTATGCCGAAAGTTCGCGATCTGATGCGTCTTTGCCAACTGAATAGAATGCATTGGCATATATTTTTCCCCGGCTGGCTTCATGTTTCAGATGTGTTCCAAAGGTTTGGCTAAACACAGTTTTGTACTTATCGGTATTGTTTTCCGTGTATTTGTATTCCATCCCATTGTTGATAAACAAAAAACTGGCATTGACCACGCCAATTTTCCCATTCAGGCGGCCAAACTGAAGTGTTTTGTAATTATTAGTCATCTTGTAGGTTGATCCGAAGAGGAGGTCGCTGCTTTGGTTGTAAGCCGCACCAATATGAAGACTGAAGCCTCTTTCATATTTAAAAAGCAGCAGATCGTGAGAGCGGGCTGCCTGTCCCCAATCTCCGTTTCCAAAAAGCCGTGCATCGTCATAAACAAGTTCCTGCCGGCCCATTTTCAGGCTGCTGTGTTCAGAAAGTGCCAGTTCGGCCCAGGCTTCATGGAGCATGAAACGGTTCGAAACCGAAGTGAGCTGTGGCGTTTCGCCCCAAAGTCTTACATCCTGAAGGCTCAGACCCATCTTCAAACCCTTGATATCGTAGCCTGCCTCTAGGCGTGTGCGCTGCGAAATCTGAAAACCAGGTTGGGCGTCGGTTGGTGGGAGGCTCTTGTAGCCGTGACGATATTCAACCCTTGGCCGAAGCTCGGCCTGAAGTGTAAACTGAGCCTGAAGACGGCCAAAAGAAGCCGAAATCATGAACATTAAAAGAAGTAACAATCTGAAAATGTGATCCCTGTTCATATCCTGTGCGTTTAAAGTTTCAGCAAAATTAGAATTTAATTACTTCAATGCCAAATTCTTTTTTCGACCTAAGACTCATCGGATGATTGTTATTTTGCGCTTAGAATCCAAGATTGAGTTGTATCATCCAATGAAGTCCGGCCTGCGGGAAATAACCATCGGTTTGCCCGGCCTCTCCATTGTAATAATAGCGGTAAACCCAGGCATTGGTTTCATATTTCGCATTGAAAAGGTTGCTCAGTTGCAAACCAAGCTGCATTTTTGGAAAAATAACGTCGTGCCAGGTATAGCTCAGGTTGAGCGAGGCAGTATGGTAAGGATCGAGACTTCTGCTTATGTCGGAAGTATTGTCAATATATTGACGACCAACAAATTGCGATTGATAAAGCAGGTTTGTTTGTTTGAACGGCTCCCAATTGATGCCAATGGCTGCCGTAAAGGACGGTGAGAAGCTGATGTTGGTGTTATGGTGTTCGATTTCGTACTGATAGGGTTGATTATCAGGATCATCCCAATAGTTCCAATTGTCCACGTATTCAACAAAGTGTTTAATTTTGTTTGTGCTCAGCGCCCAGTTTCCGCTCACCGACAAGCGGTGATTTAAAACAGCTAAAAAATTAGTTTCCCATCCAGCTCTGTAACTTTCGGGGACATTGGTCATCACGGCAGCGCCAACATTGTTGATCTTGCCGGTCAACACAAGCTGGTCGCGGTAATTCATATAAAACAGGTTTGATTCTATTTTCAGATTGTCCCGGTTGTATTTTATGCCTACTTCAATATCGGTCAGGCGCTCCGGTTTGACCACTTGTCCCGGATTGGCATCTTTGTAAACGGAGCGGTTGGGTTCGCGGTTCGAGATGGCATAATTGGCATAAGTTTCAAGGTTTTTTGTCAGTCGAAACAGAAATCCGAATTTGGGATTCAAAAAGTTAAAATAATGTGTTTGCGAAATATCCATCAAATTGTCGTGCGTTCCCTCAATCACATAATCTATCTTGCGGTATTGCAGGTCGGCAAAAAGGCTCAGGCTTCTGGTCATTTTCCAGGAACTTTTAGCAAAGACATTGAAATCGGTTTTATTGCCGGTATTGAAATACCAGGGCTCTTTCGTACTTTCAGCCGGAAAGATGTCCGCAAAAATGATATACCCAAAATGATCGCCAACATATCTGTTCAACCCAGCCCCGAACACAGTTTCGGTGATTCGGGAAGTGTGCGACACATTGAGTTGTGTACCATAAAATTGGTTGTCTAACCATTTTTGGTTGACAAGATTGCTGCGGCGGATGGTATCATTCTGAATGATAACAGGTCCAAAACCATAATTGCTAAATTTTTGATTGTTTTTATAGCTCTCATAATAGCCTTTTCCGTTGGTTAAAAATGCCGTCGCCGTGAATAAAATTTCGGGATTGAATTGGTGCGCAAAATGAAGCTGGTAATAATCCTGCTGGTAATTATCGGTTTGATTATCATAAAAGCCTTTGAACCTTCCATTGCTGTCTAACATTTCGCCGGCGGGATTATAGGTGCGGTTGGTTGACAGGCTGTCTTTCGGGATGCCATACCAGGCCTGATAGGTTTGTTGTTTTCCGCCTGTTGTAAGAAATTTGACAATCGTCTTTTCGCTTGCCCAGTTTCCGGCAAGGTAAAACGAACCCATGCGTGCCCAAGCCCTATCAACATAGCCATCCGAACGTATATGGCTCAGACGGCCATCAAGCGAGAAACCCTGTTTTCCTATCCCAGTACTGAAAAGGGCACTGTTTTTCAAGGTGCCGAACGCTCCTGCAGTTGTGCTTATATTGGCCGATGCCTGGCTTTGACTCTCGGTAGTTTTGATGTTGATGGAAGCTCCAAAAGCTGCGGCTCCGTTGGAAGATGACCCAACACCGCGCTGAATCTGAATATTGTCAATGGAAGAAGAAAGGTCGGGGAGGTTGACAAAATAAACATCGTGCGATTCGGGATCGTTGACTGGCACGCCGTTCAGGGTAACATTGATCCTGTTTAGGTCGGTTCCCCTTATCCGGAGCGAGGTGTATCCAATCCCAGTACCGGCATCGGAGCCTGCAACCAACGAAGGAGTCATCTGTAACAAAAATGGCAAATCGGCACCGGTATTGTTTTTTTGAATATCAGAAGAGCTTAAAACACTGAATGTGTAAGGATTGTCTTTTGGTAAACGGCTGGCTTTCACCACTACTTCATCACTCATGAACGATTCGGCCTGAAGATGAATCACAACAGTCGTGTCACGTGCCAAATCAATGTTTTTAGTTTGAGTTTGATAACCTATAAAACTCACTTTCAACCGATAAAATCCGCTGCTAAGGGGAGCTGACCGAAAGTTCCCAAAAGCATTGCTCACCAAATGACCTCCTTGCGGCATGATGGCGATGTGTGCTCCCGGAAGACTTTCGCCCGATTGGGCATCTTCCACTTTACCATGAATGCGATGTTGGCCGTTTACGCCCATGCTGCCCAGAATCAGGACAGCCGACAATAAAATTTTTTGAAACATAACACATTGATTTAAAGATTTTTAATCACCGATAAATCAATAGAGGAAACGAGTTTTCTTTTTCCCTTCGCCGGCATTATCCGGATCAGGTTCAAAGGGTATGATCTCAGCCTGCATTTCATTCCACAACTGTGGACTAAGGCACCCCTATTGGAATTTCGTTGCAAAATTAAATCAAATCTGTTCTTTAGTCAACCAAAAATCAAAATCATCGACGGTGGGGCATAGTTCACCATCGCTTCTAACTCAAGCCATTTTTGTATTCCGACATTCTAAATAAGTTGATATATTATTCATTATCAACTAGTTTAATTTAGAATAAATTTTGCTTGTTAATTGTGGTAACGGAATACCGAAATAGATTAATTTTGCACTGAAAATCAGTTAGACAATGCGTTATTTTGAATCAGACTGGACGCTCTTCGACATCACCGAGCGTTATCCCGAAACCAAAGATGTTTTTGTCAGGCACGGGTTTGTACAAATGAACGACGAGGCTAAACGAACTACCTTTGGCAAGGCCCTGCAACTCGATATTGCCCTTTCGATGCGACAGATGGATATTGAGGCTTTTTCCGGATTATTAAACCAGGCCATCGAATCGGCAAAAGAGTCGGCTCTTTCTAATGTAAACGGAGTCAGACCATTTAAAATCAAAGGGTTGCTACCTTGTCCTGTACGAATTCCGCTTCAGGAGCAGTTCGATGCTTTTCTTCAAAACCTGAAAAGTGATGGAAATGAAGTTGAGGCTTCGCTTCAATCGGCATCAATGGGTCTCGATTGGATGAAAGATGAGATTTTAGAGGCAAAAACGGTAAATCAGCTCGACGATTTGTATATCTCAGCCGGTTTCGATATTTTTTTCGAAGATGAATATTTCGGACGTTTCGTTAAGCAAAAGCAGATGGGGAATCCCTTCCGCTGGAAAAAAATCAATGATTCTTTTAATTACCCTGATCTTCTGCTCGTTGACCCAGATCATCAATATGGTATCATTGCATTAGTGCCGGCAGTTTTTTTGGTCAATACAACGATTTTAGGCGAAAGACCGATACCCAAAAGCTGGGCAGATCTACTTCATCCGATGTATGAGCGTTCGGTGAGCCTGCCCGTTTCGGATTTCGACCTTTTCAACGCGATTTTGCTCACCCTTTACCGTATTTATGGTCCTGAATCGGTGGCTGCCCTTGGACGAAATATGCTGCGGAGTATGCATCCTGCCCAGATGGTGAAATCGGAACGGCAAAAAGAAAACCGTCCAGCCATTACCATCATGCCTAACTTTTTTACGAAAATGGTGAAAGAAGGAAGTGCCATGACGGCTGTCTGGCCAGAAGATGGCGCCATCATCAGCCCCATATTTATGATTGGCAAAACCGATGCCCATCCGCTTCAGGAGCAGATTGGCCGCTTTTTGGGAAGCAAAGCTGTTGCAGAAATACTGGCACATCAGGGTTTATTCCCAACGCTTCACCCGGAAGTGGATAACCATTTGCCTAAAGGGAGCCGTTATATGTGGCTTGGTTGGGACTTCATCAAATCTCACAACCTGAATCAAAAATTTGACGAATGTCATAAGCTCTTTGAACAGAGCATTATATCATAATTTATTTGAATAATGAATTTAATAACCATTTCTGGGCCGCCATCGTCCGGCAAGACATCCGTTATCCTGAAAACTGCTGAAAGCCTGATGCAAAAAGGATTGAAAGTGGGTGCGGTGAAGTTCGACTGCCTGCATACGGACGACGACATAGCCTATGAAAAAGCAGGAATTCCGGTGAAAAAAGGCCTTTCGGGCCAGTTGTGTCCCGACCATTATTTTGTTTCCAATATCGAAGCAGTAGTGGAATGGGGCCTAGCAGGAGGCTTCGACCTGCTTATATCCGAAAGTGCCGGACTTTGTAACCGGTGCTCGCCTTATATCAAGGAGGTTAAGGCTGTGTGTGTAATTGACAACCTGAGTGGGATCAATACGCCGAAAAAAATCGGCCCCATGCTTCGTATGGCCGATATTGTGGTTATCACCAAAGGCGATATTGTGTCGCAGGCCGAAAGGGAAGTATTTTCGGCTCGGGTTCATGCCGTCAACCCAACGGCTATCGTGATGCATATCAACGGATTAACCGGACAGGGTGCATTTGAGCTTGGAACTCTCTGGTACGACGAAAATCAGAAACTCGACAGCCTCAAAGGCAAAAAACTGCGTTTCTCCATGCCCTCGGCACTCTGTTCCTATTGTCTTGGCGAAACCCGTATCGGCGAGTCGTATCAAATGGGGAATGTGAGAAAGATTAACCTTGAAGAAAAATCCAATGAAGCGTAAAGAACAACTTTTGCTTGCATCGCCGGCCCGTTTGCTGAAAGAATATCCTTTTCTGAAATCGTTTTTTATGCAGGTTCCCGAGGGTATTTTATACGATCACCAACAGCCATTACAGCATTTGCTTATGGAAGTTGGCGAGGAAAAGTCGGAAAACCAGGGGTTCGATACCGGCCATTTTCTTGATCAGCTTGATGAGTTTATTCATCAGATGGAAGTGTTTTCGGGAATGGCTGAGAAAACCGTCAGAAGCCTGACCATTTTACCCGGAAATGACAAAAGCGGGCAGCCCGAAAATTTTGAATCACTACAGTTCGAAGCCAGCACCATTACCAGTATTGTCGGGTCAACCGGTTCAGGAAAAAGTCGGCTACTTGCTGATATTGAATGGGTTGCACAAGCCGATACTCCGACCAAACGCTCAGTTTTAATCAACAACGAAAAACCAAATCCCGATTGGCGTTTCGCGAGTGGAAAAAAACTTGTCGCCCAACTGTCGCAAAACATGAACTTTGTGATGGATCTCAGTGTGAGTGAATTCCTTGAGCTTCATGCCGGGAGTCGTATGATTGCTAATGCAGATATCGTCATCCAACGCATCATTGAGGCTGCTAACGAGCTGGCTGGGGAGAAATTCAGCGCACAAACCCCGATCACATCGCTCAGCGGCGGACAATCGCGTGCTTTGATGATTGCCGATACCGCAATGTTGAGCAGCAGCCCTGTGGTGTTGATTGATGAAATTGAAAACGCGGGGATTGACCGTAAAAAAGCGCTTGCCTTGCTCACCGGTGAAGAAAAAATTGTGCTGATGGCTACCCATGATCCCATTCTTGCCTTGATGGCCGATCAGAGAATCATCATCAAAAATGGCGGGATTTTCAAAGTTGTGAAAACTTCCGATGAAGAAAGGGAACTATTGGCCGAACTAGAAAAAGGCGATAAAAAACTGCAAGAGCTCCGAACAAAACTCAGAGCCGGAGAACAATTGGGCGATTCTATTTAGATTAAAACTTAAAATACATTTAATATCTCATTCATTTTTAATAGTTTGATTATGTCACATGATGGTTGCTCCGGTTCGTTTGAAACCGGTATGATGGTGGTTGATAAAGTAAGACAGATGGGGTTTGACGAGCATTATATGCCGGTTCCATTGCCAATGGTTTGCGAAGAATGTAATACGGCCTTTGAGATGGATCGCTACGAGACGCATTGCCCTAACTGCGGGATGGTGTACGCGGTTACGCCATGTCACGCCTTTGATCCTTCGCAGGTGAAGTCGGCCGGTATCGGCTATTAGTTTATTTTTGCGACAGCTCGGATGAAATGGATTCATAAATGGTTTTCGATTGTGCTCGGCCTGGCTCTGATTTTTTGGGCTTCATCGGGTATTTTGCTGAACCACCGAAAGGCCATACGTCATCTGAGTCTGGGGCGTAACTACCTTCCCAAAGCGTATCAATACCAAAACTGGAATAATGCTGCAGTTCGTTCATCACTGGAGATAGATTCAGTAAACTATCTCATTTATGGGAATATAGGAATTTGGAAAACAGATTCCGCTTTACAAAGTTTTACTCCCTGGATGCAGGGCTTCCCCAAAGGAACCGATGCCATACGAACGATGCGGGTTGTCAAAACCCCTGATGGAAGTTTCTTTGCCGCCACACAGGCGGGATTATTTTTTAAAGCCGACACTTCTGAAAAATGGGCGAAAATCCCGATTCCGCTTCACGATGAACGCATTCAGGATATTGCACTTCGATCTGATAGCGTGTTTGTGATTGATCGCTCGCATCTTTATCTTTTCCCTAATGCTTCTGACCCTTCACACTATCAGAAGATTCAACTTCTTCCGGCAGTGGGCGATGACAACAAGGTGAGTTTGTTCCTCACTTTGTGGTTTCTTCATAGTGGTGAAGCCTTTGGGGCAATTGGAAAACTCATCGTTGATTTTTTTGCATTGGTTCTTATTTTTTTGGCACTGTCAGGCTATGTCTATTTCTTGTTCCCTCACAGAATCAGACATTTACGAAAGAAAGCACAACAATTTCAAGGCTGGGCCAGAGTTTTTCGGTTTTCGGTAAAATGGCATCAAAAAATCGGCATTTGGCTGGGCGGTTTTTTATTGTTTACGGCATTGACGGGTATTTTTCTAAGACCTCCATTGTTGATTCCCATTGCCAATACCCGGGTAGATAAACTTCGCTGGAGCACACTCGATCATCCCAACAGTTGGACCGACCGCTTGCGAAACCTTGTTTGGGATGATGGCAGGCAACGTTGGATTTTAGGAACAAATGACGGCATCTTTAGCGTTGACCGCCATTTTCGCGAACAGCCCGAAACCATGACAGGTATTCCACCCATTTCGGTAATGGGAATCAATGTGTTGGAGCCACTAGACCAAAACACTTTTTTGGTTGGGAGTTTCAATGGATTGTTCGAGTGGCAGCCACAAGACGGATTTGTACGCGATTATTTTACCGGCGAAAAACCCGTTGCACCTGCCAATGTGAGCAAACCCATCAGCAAGAATATGATCAGTGGTTTGGTAAATATTTCAGAAAAGCGTTTGATTTTTGAATACAACCGCGGACTGATCAATGCTCAGGTAGAAATGCCGCAAATGATTAAAGATCAGCCGTTCCCCTTGTGGAATTATGCCCTTGAAATACATACAGGCCGGATTGTTCAGGACTATATCGGGCCGTTCTATATTCTCGTTGTGCCGTTGATGGGATTGGGCACGTTGCTGATCCTCATTTCCGGATTGGTACGCTGGTTGAAAAGGAAAAAGGCAAAAAACTAACTAAGCGCTTCTCTGATCTTCACCAATTGCTCGAGGAGGGCAGGAGCTTTCGCTAAAGGCAACATATTGGCTCCGTCGGATTTTGCAGTCTCAGGGGAAGGATGTGTTTCCATAAATATTCCATCAGCGCCTGCCGCAATGGCAGCACGGGCAATCAATCCGATCAGGGCAGGTTGGCCGCCGGTGACACCCGATGCCTGATTGGGCTTTTGAAGCGAATGTGTAACATCCACAATCACAGGATATCCAAATTGTTGCATAAAAGCAACATTTCGGAAATCTACCACTAAGTCGCCATAACCAAAAGAATTTCCTCTTTCGGTAAGCAGCACCCTGTCGTTCCCCGATTCCACAATCTTTTCGACTGCAAACCGCATGGCCGGTCCGGAAAGAAACTGCCCTTTTTTGATGTTGACCAGTTTTCCTGTCTTTGCAGCTGCAACGAGAAGCTCAGTCTGACGGCACAAAAATGCCGGAATTTGCAACACATCCACATATTCGGCTGCCATTTCAGCTTCTCTCACATCGTGAATATCTGTAACAACGGGAATATTGAACAGATTTCGGACTTCGCTTAAAATACGTAAAGCCTTTTCGTCACCTATTCCCATGAATGAATCTAAACGCGAGCGATTTGCCTTTTTATAAGATGCTTTAAAGATGAGCGGAACATCAAATTGCCTGGATAAACCAACCAATTTTTCGGCAATCTCGAATGGCATTGTTTCGTTTTCGACCACACAGGGGCCTGCCATAAGGAAGAAACGATCATTCCGACTCGAAGGAAACAGAGGATTTTTCATGTGCAATATTCTGTAAAGTATTGTCTTGAAAGATTTTGAATTGTGTATGACCCGCAAATTCGCGGCGGATTGCCCATGATAGCGGCTTGTAGCATGGCCGCGGCAATCAATTGGGCGTCCACAGCCCGATATTCTTTCAAACCTCCAATCATCAAAGGGTTGAATATTGGTAACAGGTAAGTGGCCATTCTTTCACCAAAACGGAATTCTTTTCGTTTGCCCAGGATAAGGCCGGGGCGCATAAAAGTTAGTTCCTCCTGAAATACAGCCGAAACTCCGGCTTCCATTTTTCCTTTGGTGCTGAGATAAAAATTACGTGAACTGGCATCTGCACCGGCGCTTGAGATGACGATTAGCCTTTTTGCCCCTTGCTGCTGCGCCTTTCGGGCAATCTCGGTCGGGTAGGAGAGGTCAACGCGGGCGAAGTTCTCCTTGCCGCCGGCTTTAGCCATGGTGGAACCGAGGCAACAAAATACAATTTGCACGTCAAAAAGATCGGAGTAACGATCAATCTGGTCAAAATCAATAACTTGATGACGATGCTTTGGATGACACAATGTCATTACGCTACGACAAGCAGTAATGACTTCGGTAACCGACTGATTATCAATAAGTAATTTAAGTAAATGATTGCCAGTTAAACCACTGGCACCAAAAATAAGCGCCTTCATCAGAAGGGGAGGTCATCGTCGTATTTTTCTGTAATTGGCTCACTTACCGGAGTATTGATAATTTCCGGAGGCGGTGTCTGAGAAACGGTGTCCCGTTCAAACTTCCAGACTTTCACATCGGTGTACCATTTTCCGTTGTATTCGCGCGATTCGATATTGACCGAAGCTTTAATGCGATCGCCGGAACGGAAAGACTGAGCCTCATCGGCACGTTCACCCCAGCAAAGCAGGCATACCATTTTGGGATATTGATCATCTGTCTCGATAATCATTTCCTGTTTAACCCATGGTCCATTGCGACCGTCGCCCGTGAAACGCTGGCCTAAACGGACGACTTTTCCTGTAATTTCTGTCATATATTTAGATATTAATGAATTCTATTTTATTCGGTTGCATGGCTTTTGCAAAGGTACGGCATTTCAGCCGCATTAAACAAAGTGCTGGATTAATCGTTGTAAAAAATATGAGCATAAAAATTTTTTTTGTTTTCGTTGTTTTGAGTCTTCACTTCAACATTATGGCACAAAAATCAGAAACCATTACTTTGGGCGGAGGCTGCTTCTGGTGCACCGAAGCCATTTTCCAGCGAGTTAAAGGAATCATCAAAGTTGAACCGGGTTATTCGGGTGGAAAAATACCGCATCCGACTTATCGCGAAGTGTGTTCCGGTTTGACAGGACATGCTGAGGTAGTACAGATTACGTATAATCCTCATGTGATTTCCCTCGAAAAAATTTTAGAGATTTTCTGGAAAACCCATGATCCTACCACATTAAACCGTCAAGGAGCCGATGTTGGAACCCAATATCGTTCGGTGATTTTTTATCACAACGAACAGCAAAAACAAACTGCTACAGAATTGAAACAAATGCTTGATCAAGCCAGAATTTGGGATAATCCCATAGTGACGGAAATTTCGGCATTTACTCACTTTTATCCGGCAGAAAAATATCACCAAAATTATTTCGAAGACAATCCAAACCAAGGGTATTGCCAGTTCGTCATTGTTCCAAAGTTGCAAAAATTTAGCAAACTATTTTCTGAATACCGAAAAGACTATTAATATAGGGCATTGGAATCCTGAGCATGCTTCTATCTTAGAAAAAATAAAGTCACAATGTCAGATAATTAATATTATGTTAAATCGTGTTATTTATCTCCTGACTATCCATACAGCCAGGTCAAAGCAATGAATAAAAACAGAAACGGCCCTCCTTCTATTTCCGGAGAGCCGTTTTGTAAAAAATGGATAACCAATCTTTATTCTTCAAGTTTCTGTAGCTCCTCGTTCATCTTAAAGCGTGTATAGATTGACTTGAGCACCTGAATGGTTTCCGGATTGCCCGGTTGTAATTGATTGGCTTTTTCGAGATACGGTAGAGCTTCCCTAATGAGTACGTTGGCTTCTTCAGTAAGTCTGTCGTATTCTTTTGTTTCGTTTAATGGCAAATCGTTGGCTTTTACTTGCAGTTTATTGGATTCATTAATATACAGTGCACCAAGGTTGTAGATCACATCGTAATAGTCAGGGCTCAATTCAATAGCTTTCTTATAATAGTCAATTGCTTTTTGCATATCGTAGAGTTCAGGCTTTGTATCGTCCCCATAAATGGTTCCTAAAACAAAAAAGATGGAATAATTTGTGGGATCGCTTTCAGTCAGTTTAATTAACTCATCCACAACTTTGGCGCCCTCACCCATCGACAGGTAAGCATTAATTTCTTCAAGGATAAGTCCGGGATCATTTGGATACAATTCACGGCCTTGTGCAAGCGCTTTGAGCATATTGTCCTGATCGTGTAATCCGCGATATACTGCAGCCAGGCTGCGATATAAATCTGGTTCGTTAAAGCCGTATCCTTTGAGTTCGGTGTAAAATTTCAGAGCGTCTTCGAAGTACTCACCTCTGAGTGATGACAATCCGGCGTTGAGTAGTGCCAGCGTATCTAATTTTTTGTTGAGTTGAGCTACTTCATAAGCTTTCCTAAAATCACCGGCAGCTAATTTGAATTCTTCTTTATTGCCGGAGCCGGTAGCCGAGTTGAAATGATCAACTCCCTTTGCAAAATATTGTTGTCCAATGGCATCAATGCGTGGTATGATGTCGGCAGCTTGCCTCATTTTGTCCTGTGGATCGAGCTCCAAAGCTTTCTGAAACGACTCAAGGCTCTTTTCGAGAGCTTGTGGATCGAGGCTGGCAAACTGATCGGAAAACACGATGTTCAGATAAATAATTCCTCTGTACATCCATGTTTTGGCATCGTTCATGGTTTTTTCGTTCAGAATGGCCTTGTCAATGGCTTCACGAGCTTTGTCATATTGCCCGTTTTTATTGAACATAAAGGCGCTTGTACGTTCTTTGGTCTGGCCAAACAACGTGGTCGTTGCCATTACGATGGCCAGCATCATCATTACTTTTTTCATGCTTATTGGTTTAAAAGTTATTTAGGTTTTGATTTACATTTATTGTGCCAATTTATTCGATATCGGTATTTTTCTCCGAAATGCTTTCTGCATTATCCTGGTTATCAGGTGTTTCACTCTCTTCCTCTTCAACAGTAACCTTTGCTACAGCTGCAATCTCGTCGTTTGGTCTCAGATTGATAAGCTTTACTCCCTGTGTAGCACGTCCCATAACCCGAAGGCTTTCGACGGCAATACGGATAATGACACCCGATTTATTGATAATCATCAGGTCATCGGCGTCGGTCACTTCTTTTATGGAGATCAGGTCGCCGGTTTTTTCGGTGATATTGAGTGTTTTCACACCCTTCCCGCCCCTGTTGGTGACACGATAGTCGTTCAGGTCGGAACGTTTCCCAAAACCCTTTTCAGATACAACAAGAATGTTGAGGTCTTCATTTTCAACGCAAATCATACCAACAACTTCATCCTTTTCATGACCTAAGGTGACACCTCTTACACCTGAGGCATTGCGCCCCATTGGTCTGACAGTGCTTTCGTTGAAGCGAATAGCCCTCCCCGACCTCAGAGCCATAATGACTTCGTTGTTGCCATTGGTTAACCGTGCTTCGAGCAATTCATCGCCTTCGCGGATGGTAATGGCATTAATACCATTTTGGCGTGGTCTGGAGTACGCTTCCAGGCTGGTTTTTTTGATGATTCCTTTTTTCGTGCAAAGGATGATGTAATTGTTCTCGATATATTGCTCGTCTTTCAGGTTCAAAACATTAACATAAGCTTTCACCTTGTCTTCTGAGTCAATGTTGATCATGTTTTGAATGGCCCGGCCTTTGCTCGTTTTTGTTCCTTCAGGAATCTCGAACACCCTCATCCAAAAGCACTTGCCCTGTTCGGTGAAAAAGAGCATATAATTGTGATTTGTAGCGATGAAGAGGTGTTCTATAAAATCCTCATCGCGTGCCTCGGAACCTTTGGCTCCGAAGCCGCCTCGTGACTGACGGCGATATTCGCTGAGAGCAGTTCTTTTGATATAACCCAGATGCGAAATGGTGACAACCACTGCTTCATCGGCTATGGTGTCTTCAATTTTGAAATCATCGGCTGCATAAACAATGGTAGAGCGTTTTTCATCACCATATTTATCTTTGACGGCCAACATTTCATTTTTAATGATTTCAAATCTAAGCGCCTCGTTGCCAAGAACTTCATTATAATAAGCAATCATTTTGAGGATTTCTTCGTATTCCTCTTTAATCTTTTGGATTTCGAGGCCTGTCAGGCGCTGCAGCCGCATCTCGAGGATGGCCTTAGCCTGAATTTCGGAGAGATTGAACGATTCCATCAATCCGATGCGTGCTTCTTCGGGAGTTTTGCTTCTTCGAATGAGTTCGATGACAGCGTCAATATTATCGAGCGCAATGATTAAACCTTCGAGGATATGGGCTCGTTTTTGTGCTTCGGCCAGGTCGAAACGGGTACGGCGCACGACGACTTCGTGTCGGTGTTCAACAAAATAATGAATCAGGTCCTTCAGGTTCAAAGTTCGCGGGCGACCGTTGACGAGAGCTACGTTGTTCACGCTGAAACTCGTCTGCAAGGGGGTAATCTGATAGAGTTTATTGAGCACGATATTTGGAACCGCATCTTTTTTAAGTTCATAAACAATACGCATCCCGTTCCGGTCCGATTCATCGCGTATATCGGAAATTCCATCAAGTTTACGGTCGTTTACAAGATCGGCAGTTTTTTTAATCATATCTGCCTTGTTCACCTGATAAGGGATTGAGGTGACGACAATCCAATCGCGTCCGCCATGTTCTTCAAAGCTGGCTTCGCCGCGCATCATCACGCGTCCGCGGCCAGTTTCGAAGGCTTCTCGCACGCCTTCATAGCCGTAGATAATTCCGCCCGTTGGGAAATCGGGAGCTTTAATATAGTTCATCAATTCCTGAACGCTGATATCGCGATTGTCAATATAAGCTACTATTCCATCCACCACTTCCGCGAGGTTGTGCGGTGGCATATTGGTAGCCATACCCACAGCGATTCCGCTGGCTCCGTTCACAAGCAAATTGGGAATCAGTGACGGTAAAACAGTGGGTTCGGTGAGTGAGTCGTCGAAATTGAGCTGAAAGTCAACCGTATCTTTTTCGATATCGGCCAACATCTCTTCGGCAATTTTGCGCAGGCGGGCTTCGGTATAACGCATGGCTGCCGGGCTGTCGCCATCAATGGATCCAAAGTTTCCCTGACCATCCACCAGAGGATAGCGTAGCGACCAATCCTGAGCCATACGTACCATGGCATCATAAACGGATCTATCGCCGTGTGGGTGATATTTACCAAGAACCTCTCCAACGATTCTGGCTGATTTTTTATAGGCGCGGTTGGAAAGTACTCCTAACTCAAGCATGCCGTAAAGCACCCGGCGATGAACCGGTTTCAAACCATCGCGCACATCAGGAAGTGCACGCGACACAATCACCGACATTGAATAATCAATGTAGGCCGATTTCATCTGATGCTCTATATTGACTTTTACAATCTTCTCTCTTTCAAATTCTTCTTTCATTCACAAAAAAAATATTTCCTCGTAAGGGGGTATATTAAGAGGTGCAAAAATAGAAAAAATATGCCAAAGTTCTCCTAATTTATCCGTTATTCCTGTCAAAAAAGCAGAAATTATCGTTGATCCGGGTTTTAACCGTTATAGTTGTCAGTGCTCTTATCTCATGGCTTCATTAACAGCTTAGTGTTGATACTTTTTGTCAGGCGAACAAAGTTGGACTGCTTTTTGTTGTTACTTTTGATTATTGAAAACATAATAGAAAGAGAGACTTTTTATGGATGCAAAATTTTCCCCACAGGTGAAAGATATACTAACCTTCAGCAACGAAGAAGCTGCGCGCCTGGGAAATAATTATATCGGACTTGAGCATTTATTTTTGGGAATTGTTCGCGAAGGCGAAAGCAAAACGCTCAGAATTCTGCAAGTATTGGAAGTTGACATTGACAGTTTTCGGAAAAGCATTGAAAATGCCATTCGCAATCCCGAGCCTCTCAATCAGACCATGGCTAATATTCCATTGATGAAACAAACTGAGCGGGCTTTGAAGTTTACTTTTCTGGCTGCAAAGGAGTTAAACTCCGAAATTATTCATACCGAGCACCTTATGATTGCCATTCTTCGCGACAAAAACAATCTTGTAACCCAGAAGCTCAACGCCATGGGGATTGATGTGGCTGTTTTCAAAGAGGAGCTCGACTTTTTTAAAGGCGATAACGAGTCTAAACCGTCGCAGCCTCGGGCTGAATATCCCAACGATCCGGCAGAAGAAGATGATGAAATGCGTCAGATTAATCCACCATCAAAACGAACCAGCGACAGCAAGTCCAAAACACCGGTGCTCGATACTTTTGGCCGCGACCTGACCCGCGCTGCCGAAGAAAACCGCCTCGACCCCATTGTCGGGCGTGAAAAAGAATTGGAGCGGGTGGCACAAATACTTAGCCGCCGCAAAAAAAACAATCCTATCCTTATTGGTGAACCCGGCGTCGGTAAATCTGCCATTGCCGAGGGATTAGCGCTGCAGATTGTTCAGCGTAAGGTGTCGAGGGTGCTTTTCAATAAACGCATCATCATGTTAGATCTGGCTTCTTTAGTTGCGGGTACCAAATATCGCGGGCAATTTGAAGAACGGATGAAAGCTGTACTGAACGAGATTGAAAAAAACCCGGATGTCATCCTTTTCATTGACGAAATTCATACGATCGTTGGGGCCGGTAATGCCAGCGGCTCGCTCGATGCCTCAAATATGTTCAAACCTGCACTTGCACGGGGTGAACTGCAATGTATCGGAGCAACCACTTTAGACGAATATCGCCAATACATTGAAAAAGACGGCGCTTTGGAACGTCGTTTTCAGAAAATTCTCGTTGAACCCACCTCACCTTCCGAAACTGAAGAAATCCTGAACAATATCAAGGAAAAGTACGAGGATCATCATTTGGTCAAATATACACCTGAAGCCATCAAAGCCTGTGTGAAGCTGACCAATCGCTATATGTCGGACCGTTATTTACCCGATAAAGCTATTGACGCTATGGATGAAGCGGGTGCACGTGTACACATCAGCAACATCCATGTGCCGGTAGAGATCATCCAGATCGAAAAGCAGATCGAAGAAACCCGCGAAAAGAAAAATCAGGCCATTTCAATCCAGAAGTTTGAAGAAGCTGCTCTTCATCGCGATAACGAGAGAAAACTTTTGCAGGCACTCGAAAAGTCGAAACGCAAATGGGAGGAAGACTCGCGTATTCATCGCGAAACGGTGGACGAAGAAAATGTAGCCGAGGTCGTAGCCATGATGACAGGCATCCCTGTTCAACGAATCGCCCAGAATGAAAGTGATCGCTTGTTGAATATGGAGGCTGATCTGGAAGGCGCTGTCATTGGCCAAAACGAAGCCATCAAAAAAGTGGTCAAAGCCATCCGACGCAACCGCGCCGGCCTGAAAGACCCTAATAAACCTATTGGCACCTTTATATTCTTAGGGCCTACCGGAGTTGGGAAAACTTACCTTGCCAAGGTGTTGGCCAAATATATGTTTGATACCGAAGATGCCCTTGTGAGGATTGACATGAGCGAATATATGGAAAAATTCGCCGTTTCGCGCCTTGTGGGTGCTCCCCCCGGATATGTTGGTTATGAAGAAGGTGGGCAGCTCACCGAGAAAGTGCGGCGGAAGCCCTACTCTATCGTGCTGCTCGACGAGATTGAAAAGGCTCATCCCGATGTGTTTCATCTCTTACTTCAAGTGCTTGACGACGGTGTGTTGACCGATAGTCTTGGGCGAAAAGTAGATTTCAAAAATACCATCGTTATCATGACCTCCAACATTGGCTCGCGTCAGCTTAAAGATTTTGGCCAAGGCGTTGGCTTTAGTACCGATGCCAAGTTAAAATCCAAAGCTTCCTATTCGCAGGGAGTGATTGAGAATGCACTCCGCAAGGCTTTTGCTCCTGAGTTTTTAAACCGAATTGACGATGTAATCGTTTTTGAATCGCTTGAACGCGAAGATATTCACCGGATTATTGACATCGAACTGGGGCATCTTTATAAGCGTGTTGCCGAAATGGGATATCATATTCACCTGAGCGATAAGGCAAAAGATTATCTTGCCGAGAAAGGCTGGGACGAACAATTTGGCGCCAGACCATTGAAAAGAGCTATTCAAAAATATGTTGAGGACGCGTTGGCCGAAGAAATCATCCGGACAAAATTGGAAAATGGCAGCCAGATCAACCTCGATTTTGATGAAGAAAAGACCGAAATCACAATTCAGATTGAAAAACCTGTTACCGAGTAGGATTTCGGTTTAGTAATATTACCAAAATATTGACAGCCTGCATTTTAAACATGCAGGCTTTTTTTGTATTCTTTCTAAATAGGCCTGTACCAATGGCTTATTGCGTCAGGATTCTGAGAAATTAACTATTTTTGCGGCATCACACACCTATTATATTATGGCCAAAAACGCAGTACTTAAGGGAGGCGAATTCATCGTTAAATCGGTTGATATTGCCGATATTTTTATTCCGGAAGAGTTTGACGAACAAACCCGGATGATTGAGGAAAGCTGTAAGGATTTCCTTGAAAAAGAAATTTTTCCAAATCTGGATCGCATTGACAAACAGGAAGACGGCCTGATGGCCTCGCTGTTAAAAAGCGCCGGGGATATCGGTTTGCTCGGCCTTTCGGTTCCGGAAGAATACGGTGGCTTTGAGCAGGATTTTCTGTCAATCATCAAAGCCAATGAATCGCTTGGTTCAGGATATTCCTACTCTGTAGCCATTATGGCCCACACAGGTATTGGCACTTTACCAATTCTTTATTACGGTAACGAAGAGCAAAAGGCAAAATATATCCCAAAACTCACTTCCGGAGAATTGATGGCAGCCTATTGCCTTACCGAACCCGGAGCCGGCAGCGATGCAAATTCAGGACGAACCAAGGCTGTGCTTTCGGAAGACGGAAAACATTATATCCTGAATGGCCAGAAGATGTGGATTACCAATGGTGGATTTGCAGATGTTCAGACCGTTTTTGCAAAGATTGACAACGACAGGGTATTGAGCGCTTTCATCGTAGAACGCGACTGGGAAGGCGTGAGCATGAATCCCGAGGAGAAAAAGATGGGAATCAAAGGTTCATCTACCCGTCAGATTTTTTATAACGATGTTAAGGTTCCCGTTGAAAATCTTCTTGGAAAACGTGGAGAAGGATTTCGTATTGCATTGAATATCTTGCATCTGGGCAGAATTAAACTTGCCGCTACAGTGATTGGGGGCGCCAAGCGGGCTATTCTCCATTCGGTGAACTATGCCAATGAACGCCGCCAGTTTGGAAAAGCCATTGCTGAATTTGGAGCTATCAAGCACAAATTAGCACAGCAGGTAGTTCGCACATTTGCCACTGAATCAGCAGTTTATAGAGCCAGCAAAGATATTCAGGATAATATTATCAGGATGAAATCGGAAGGCATTGAGTTGGGTCGCGCCAATATAGAAGGTGTAGCCGATTATGCCATTGAATGTGCCTTGTTAAAAGTTTATGGCTCCGAAGCACTTGATTTTGTGGTAGATGAAGCTGTTCAGATTTATGGTGGAATGGGATTTTCGAGCGAAACTCCTGTTGACCGTGCATATCGCGATTCGCGAATTAACCGCATATTCGAAGGCACGAACGAGATCAACCGTCTGCTTGCTGTTGACAGCCTGCTGAAAAAAGGAATGAAAAACGAGTTTGATCTTTTTGGAACAGCCCGCGCAGCATGCGAAAACCCGGTTGCTGAAAATATCGAAGGCTTGACCTATTATGAAAGTAAGCTGGCAGCAATTCGGAATATGAAAAAGGCTGTACTTATGCTGATCCCCGGCATTAGCGAGGCATTTGGGCGCAAAATGGCCGAAGAGGAAGAAGTGATGATGAATCTGAGCGATATGTTGATGCAGGTTTACGCTCTAGAAGCCACTGTTTTACGTGTTCAGAAAAAAGAAAAAATGGAAGGCGTTGAAGCTGTGCTGATCTATCGCGACATTGCCGATGTACTTGCTCACGAAGCATCTCATCTGATTATGAAAGCTGGAACCGACGCACTTCTGGCGTTTGCGGATGAAAACAAACTGGATCAGGCAATTCAGTCAGTTCGAGAACTCTGTAAAGTACCCAACGTCAACATTAAAGAATCGCGCCGCCGCATTGCCGATACGTTGATCGAAGCAAACAGATATTGCTTCTGATTTAATTTTGAAGACGTTTTATCATTTAACTGAAGATTAAAACGGAGCCGGTATTGGATCGAAAAACCAAATGGTTGAATCACCAGCCGGCTCCTTTTTTTACATAACTTTTTAAAAGAAATATCATGGCCGTTGCACACAATCCCCTACCCTTACCTCATTTTTCCGACATCATAAATGCCCAGTCGGTACTGAGCAATGTGGTGAAACTCACTCCATTGGAACGAAGTAAGTCATTCTCGGCAATGTCGGGAGCCGATGTTTATCTGAAGCTTGAAAACCTTCAATCTACCGGCTCATTCAAAGTCAGGGGTGCTTACTACAAAATCCATAATTTGAAGCCTGAGGAGCTTTCAAAAGGAGTTTTGTGCGCCTCCGCGGGTAATCATGCACAGGGAGTTGCTTTTGCCGCCACCCGTCTTGGGGTCAAAAGCACTGTATTTATGCCTGTTTTCGCACCTCCTCTCAAGGTAATTGCTACACGTTCCTACGGTGCCGAGGTCATACTCACGGGCGATACTTTTGACGATGCCTATCAGGCAGCCGTGGAATTTCAGGAAAAAACAGGCGCAACTTTTGTCCATCCCTTCAACGATCCGTATATCATTGCCGGGCAGGGAACGGTGGGTCTCGAAATTTTCGGTCAACTTCGCGAGGTGGACGATGTGCTGATTCCGATCGGAGGCGGCGGGCTTATTTCGGGAATTGCCATTGCGCTGAAACAGCTTAACCCCTCTATTCGCATCATCGGTGTAGAAGCCGATGGGGCTCAATCAATGAAAGTTTCGATCGAAAAAGGTGAGCCCGTGATCCTCAATTCGGTGGCCACAATTGCCGATGGAATCGCCGTTAAATCACCTGGAAATCTTACTTTTGAAGCAGCCAAAACCTTTGTTGACGAATTTGTTGTGGTCAACGACGCTGAAATGGCACACACTGCCTATCTGATGATGCAACGCTCCAAAATTTTGACCGAACCTTCAGGCGTTGCTGCCATGGCTGCCATACTGTATCAAAAAATTAATGTCAAAGGCCGTAAAGTGGTGGCCATCGTGAGTGGCGGCAATGTGAACATGAGTATTCTGGAGCAAATATTGGATAAAGGCGTGATGGAAGAAGGATTGCGCGCCCGTATTCAGGTGCTTATCCCCGATCAGGCTGGAATGCTCAAATCCATTATTTCCATCCTGGAAAAAATGAAAGCCAATATCCACGATATCGAACATGAGCGTTCGACGACCAGTGTTCCGGTGGGCTACGTTCAGGTGACCATCACGTTTAACCTTCAGGATACCCATCAGTTGCCAACCATTTTGGCTGAGTTAGACAAACGCGGAATGAAATATCAGGTGTTGAAATAAGACGTAAATAAGCTGGATTACTGTTTTACAGTTTTAATAACCTTCTCATTATCTGTTTATTGGATTTATTTTGGGCTTTTAACAGGTAAAGACCCGGAGGAATGTTGTGGATGTCCAGAACGATAGATTGTTGGGCTGGCTGTTCAATTTCAAAGTTCATGAAGCATTTTCCTCCCATCCCGACAATTTCAATATTGGAAATATCAGTTGACAGATTCAACCAAATTTGATGAAATGCCGGATTAGGAGAAACTGAGATTTCAAGATCACCGGCGATCGAGCTATCGAGACCGGTAGGTAAAATGACTAACGTTCTGGTAGTCGAATCTGTTTGAAGGCAAAGCGTATCGGTAGCCGTAAGTTTGACTTCATAAGTGCCTGAGATGTTATAAAAATGCGTTGGTTCTTTGGTGGTGCTGGTGGTTCCGTCGCCAAAATCCCAGAAAAATTGTTGGGCTTTGTTCGAAAGGTTGGTAAAAGCAACATCATTACCTTCTAAAATATAATCAAAACCGGCTTTAGTTACAGCCAGATGCGCTGTCCATTGCGAGAGACTGTCAAAGGCAACCGTTCTGGCAGCTGATTTGATAATGGCGGCAGTTTCGGGTTCAAGGGTGAAAATTGACGATAACAATTCGGGATTTTTTTTGAACATCAACGAATAGAAAGTGCAAGCAGCAGCAAATGAACCCGTTGTGGCCGGATGACTTCCGTCAGATTCGTAAAGCTCCATTGTAGGATGTTGGGTTCTCAAAAAACGCCAAACCCTCCCTACCGGACTTAGCGCTGCAGCATTATCCTGAGTCATAATACGGTAGCGCAGGTCCAAAAGGCTGTCCATTCCTTCGTAAGTGCAAACAGGCGGAAATATCGGGCAATTCTCAGCATCACCATTTTTCCGGCCCCAGGTCATAAAAAATAAAGTTGTTGCACAAGGGTTGTGCGCTTTGATCAAGCTGTCGAGCAGGCGGGCGTATGGATAAACTAACACAGCCACCTGGCTGTCGGGGAAGGAGGGCAACTGACTTTGTTCCTGAAGCACAACATAATCCCAATTGCCTTTGCGGATCAGGTTCAGGCTGGTAGGATTGGTTGAATGACCTTTGAGGGTATAGCCCCCGGGCGTGTTTTTTTCAAATTCAAGCGTATCGCCCGCCGAAAGGGCAATCTGGCGAATCATATTCGGCAAATTATGCGCCTCGGTATAGCTATTGCCCAGAAACAATGCACGAAGTTTCTGTGCCTGAGACCCATTGTGAATTACCGAAACAAGAAAGAAAATCAAACAGAACTTTTTCATCTTGGCACGACATTGGCAAGTTCTTGTAAGACAATAATTCAAGCGAAAAAGGTGTCTTCTCCGAAAAAAATCATTGACTCTGATCATTTGGGCCTGAAACGGTTTTGAATGAAACAAAAATGAGAAAATCACGTTTAACAGGCCAATACAAAAAAATATGTTAGGCTCGCACGAAATATTGATACGTTTGATTTTAGCCTCTTTTTTTGGCGGCCTGATTGGTTTGGAGCGCGAACGCAAAGACTGGGCAGCCGGCCTTCGAACGCATATGATGGTGAGTGTAGGAGCCTGCCTGACCATGATTGTTTCATCCTTTGGTTTTGCTGATATCCTCGGCACTGAACATGTTGTGCTCGACCCTTCGCGTGTGGCTGCACAGGTGGTAAGTGGTATCGGTTTTATTGGAGCCGGAACGATTTTGTTTATGAAAGATGGCGCAGTGAGGGGACTCACCACAGCAGCAGGCCTTTGGACAGTTGCAGCCATTGGTTTGGCTACTGGAGGCGGACTCTATTTTGCTGCATGTTCCACCACGATCATTGCACTCATCATCCTTTGGGCATTACAGCCTTTGGAACGATTTTATGCCCAACGTTTTAAACATAAAATATTGAGAATCACTACCACCCCCCAATTTAGCAATGACGGGTTTTTTCAGGAAATATTAAACAACCCTTCCCTGAAAATGCATTCATTTACGCTTGACCGGGCAGATGACGAACTCGTTTTCCAAATAAAGCTCGAAAGCCCTGCACACGAACGACTCAACGAGCTGATCCAATTGTTGAAGAACAACCCGGAAGTCAAAGAAATTATCTGGGCTCAATAAAATGGCAGCGGATTCAACACGAAATTTTCTATTTTTCCTCCTTTTTTCGACAATATTTCGTACTTTTGGCTGAATCACTGAGGTCAGTTTTGATGATGACTTTTTTTCAAAAAAGCAGGTGCTTGTAAAATTTTGTAAGCTTATAACTTATTTGAATGCAGTCTATTAACATTAAATAATTAAACAAAAAGTTATGAAAGAAAAAAGTATTGAACTACTCAACAGAGCTATTGCCGATGAACTTTCAGCCGTTCACCAGTATATGTATTTTCATTTTCATTGCGATGATCAGGGCTATGAACTGCTTTCGGGCTTATTCAAGCGGACGGCAATCGAAGAGATGCGGCATGTTGAAGTTCTGGCCGAACGCATTCTTTTCCTCAAAGGCGAGGTTGATATGAAAGTTGGACACGAAGTGAAGCGTATCCACGATGTGAAAGAGATGCTCGAGCTTGCTGCACAAATGGAAACCGACAGCGCCAACGACTACAACCGCTGGGCAAACGAATGCGCGCAGAATGCCGACTCAGCAACAAAAAAGATTTTTGAAGCCTTGGTTGACGACGAGGAGCGCCATTTTGACCAATATGACAAGGAAATTGACAATCTTGCCAAATTTGGCGACAAATATCTTGCCCTCCAATCTATTGAACAAAGCAAACGTATTGCAGCCGGAAGACCCGGAAATTAATTGCAAAATTACAGTAACTCACACTGCAACAAGCGGTTGTCAGGATTTGTCTGAATTTAAGGACTGAAAAGCCCTTGTGGACAACTGACAAACCGCTTGTTTTTTTAGCCAACATACCTGCGATGAAACACATCAGCAAAAGCGTTTGGATTTTATCTATAGTCAGTTTGTTTGCTGATATGGCCAGCGAGATGCTTTATCCTGTCTTGCCAATCTACCTAAAAAATATTGGCTTTTCGGTAGTTCTGATTGGGATTTTGGAAGGAGTGGCCGAGGCAGTGGCCGGTCTGAGTAAGGGATATTTTGGCAAACTCTCCGACAGCCGCGGCCGGCGGGTTCCTTTTGTGCAAGCCGGTTATGCCTTGAGTACTTTGTCTAAACCTTTGATGGCAGTTTTTGTGTGGCCATTATGGGTATTTTTTGCCCGCACTTTAGATCGTTTTGGGAAGGGAATACGGATTGCTGCGCGTGATGCGCTGCTTTCGGATGAGGCCACAGCCAAAACAAAGGGAAAAGTGTTTGGTTTTCATCGTTCGATGGACACTTTAGGGGCAGTATTGGGCCCTTTGCTGGCATTAGTTTATCTTCGATGGTATCCAACAGATTACCGAACCCTGTTTTTCATCGCTTTTGTTCCGGGGCTGCTAGCTATAGCGGCTTCGATGTTGCTTCGAGACAAAAAAGGAAAACAGAAACAAGCATCCGTTGGTGTTTCACTGTTTTCGTTTGTAAAGTATTGGAAAATAAGCCACTCCAGCTATAAACGCTTGGTTATTGGCTTACTCGTTTTCGCACTCGTCAATAGCTCCGATGCTTTTCTTCTGCTCAAGGCTAAAGAATCAGGACTCAACGACGCGAGCGTTATCAGCCTCTATATTTTTTACAACCTTATTTTTGCACTTTGCTCATTCCCTTTGGGCATTCTGGCCGACCGTGCCGGCCTCAAAGCTATTTTTGTCGTTGGGCTGATACTGTTTTCTCTGAGCTATAGTGGTATTGCCTTTGCCTCGGATCAAATCCTATTTTATGTATTTTTCTTTTCTTATGGGCTTTTTTCTGCTGCCACCGATGGAATTTCGAAAGCCTGGATCACCAACATTGTTACACGCGAAGAAACTGCAACTGCCATAGGAACTTTTACGGCATTTCAAAGCATTAGCACCATGATAGCCAGCACGTTGACAGGTGTTATATGGTTTCGGTTCGGATCGGCAACCGCGCTTGTGATTGCCTCGGCAATCAGCCTGTTCGTTGCAATTTATTTTGTGGCATTTGTGCCTGTGCGGTCAGTTGCCTAAGCTTTACTGGCATGATGTAAATTGGGTAAAAATGCTGTGATGAAGCCAATGAGGGGCAGAAATGCGGTGAGCGAATAAACATACTCGATGCTGGTTTTGTCAATCAGGTTGCCAATGAGTGCCGAACCCAATCCCCCCATTCCAAAGGCAAAGCCAAAAAACAAACCCGAAACTAAACCAACTTTTCCGGGTATCAGTTCCTGGGCATAGACAAGGATTGCTGAAAAAGCCGAAGCCAGAATAAATCCAATGGGAATAATCAAAACACTGGTCCAGAAAAGGTTAGCATGTGGCAACAACAAGGCAAAAGGCGCTGTACCCAATATTGAAACCCAAATCACATATTTACGGCCAATCCTGTCGCCTACCGGGCCGCCAAAGAATGTACCAGCCGCCACCGAAAATAAAAACACAAACAAGTAAATCTGCGCTCTTTGAACCGAGACATCAAACTTGTCCATCAGATAAAAAGTGAAATAGCTCGTCAGGCTTGCCATGTAGAAATATTTTGAGAAAATCAGCACAAGCAGTATTGTAACTGCTATGATGACTTTTTTGCGAGGCAAAGCCAATTCAGGCAAATTTGCCGAATGCTTTTTGGTTTTTCGCCTCGGCAAAACATTCTGTTGATACCAATTTCCTACGAAACTCAATACCATGATGGCCAAAAAGGCAATGGCCGTAAACCATAAAACACTCCTCTGCCCGTAAGGCACAACAATCCAGGCAGCAAGGAGAGGGCCAAAAGAGCTTCCGGCGTTCCCCCCTACCTGAAAAACCGATTGCGCAAAGCCTCGTCTGCCACCGGAAGCCGCATGTGCCATACGCGAAGCTTCAGGATGAAAAATCGAAGAGCCTGTGCCAATCATTGCAACCGAAATGAGAAGAAGGTAGAAATGATTCGCAAAAGACAAAGCAATGAGGCCTAAAAGTGTGAAGCTCATTCCAATGGCAAGCGAAAAAGGTTGTGGCTTTTTGTCGGTATATAAACCTACAAGCGGCTGAAACAAAGAAGCCGTGAGTTGGAAAGTGAGCGTGATCAGGCCGATCTGTGAAAATGTAAGTTGATAGTTTTCTTTGACAATGGGATAGATCGAAGGGATGAGCGATTGCAAAGTGTCGTTGAGCAGATGCGATATGCTCAAGGCATAAAGGATCAAATAAACCGTCTGGGACTCGTATGTTCGCTTTGTCATCTGAAAATTTTGGCAAAAATAGAAAAGCGGTTTTTACTTTCTCTTCCTGAAGTATAAAAATTCAGACAACGGACTACTTTAATCAACAAACGTATTGACCTCTTGATTCTGACTGCTTTTTGACTACCTTTGATGACCCTTAAAAACCTACAGAACCACATGAAGCGCTTGCTTTTTTTCCTCATTTTTCCCCTATTATTGATTCGATGTACATCCGTTCATATTCATGAACCCAAACCTTTTGGTGCATTGCCAAGTGAGAGGCAATTGCGTTGGCACGAAACGGAGTTTTATGGGCTTATTCATTATACACCCACAACTTTCGAAGGCAAAGAATGGGGCTATGGTGATGCCGACCCAGCCGTTTTTAACCCGACTAAGTTTGACGCCGGCCAGATTGTTGGTGCAGCCCGGCAGGCCGGTATGAAAGGAATTATTCTTGTTGCCAAGCATCATGACGGCTTTTGTTTGTGGCCATCGGCAACAACCGATTACAATATCAGCCGCAGCCCGTGGAAAAATGGTCAAGGCGATATGGTGATGGAGTTTCGGAAAGCATGCGACAGCCTTGGGATGAAATTTGGTGTTTATGTTTCTCCTTGGGATCGCAACAATCCATATTATGGAAGCCCGGAATATGTGAAAATTTATCGTGAACAGCTTCGGGAAATCTATTCCGGCTATGGCACGTTGTTCATGTCGTGGCACGATGGTGCCAATGGAGGCGATGGGTTTTATGGAGGTGCAAAAGAACATCGTCAGATTGATCGAAGTATCTACTACGGTTGGGATAGCTTATGGGCAATGACACGTCGTATGCAACCCAACGCCTGCATCTTCAGCGATGCCGGACCTGATGTCCGTTGGATTGGCAATGAAAACGGTCTGGCTGGCGAAACCTGCTGGGCCACTTATAGCCCGCAAGGAAACCTGTATAGCGAACGGCCGGTGCCCGGCGATACCCGCTATCTCGAGGGGGTTGAAGGCCACCGAGATGGAAAATATTGGATGCCGGGCGAATGTGACGTGCCATTCAGACCGGGATGGTTTTATCATGCCGAACAGGATTCGTTGGTGAAAACCGTCGAAATGTTAAAAACGATTTACCTGAGTTCAGTTGGCCATGGCCAAAGCCTCGACCTTGGCCTTTCGCCCGATAAAAACGGGCTGCTTCATCAAAACGATGTTGCTGTTTTACAGAACTTTGGCCGGTGGCTTCAAGAAACTTTCTCTATAAATTTAGCTAAACAAGCCGAAATGAATGTCAGCAATGTCAGACAGGCTCAACCGGCTTTTGGGTTGCAAAATCTCACTGACGACGATCTTTCAACCTATTGGGCCACCGATGACGGGGTTTGTCAGGCCGAGCTACGGCTGCAATGGAAACAACCCGTTACTTTTCGTTATATCCGCCTTCGCGAATACATCCCACTTGGCCAACGGATTGATTCTGTTGCATTCGATATATATGAAAACAATGATTGGCGGCCTGTTGCACAAGCCACCAGCATTGGCGCCCAACGTATTATTCAGCTTCCGGAACTGGTAAGTACGACACAATTTCGTATTCGCATATTACCTTCGGCAGCCGAACCTTGTCTGAGCGAGATCGGAATCTATGCAGGAGATTAGCCGATAGGCTCAGCCTTATATCCGGCTGAACGAACCACATTGGCTACTTCTTCAGCACTCAAACCTTCCGATTTTACCGTTAAAACTTTGTCTTTGTCGGTTGTATCCACTTTCCATTCGGCAATACGTGTTTCAGCGTTCAGAAAAGGTGAAACAGAGGCGATGCAACCACCGCAGTTGATGTTGGTTTTAAAGCGATATTCTTTCGTTTCCATAATGGTAAATTATTGATTTTTAATTAAATAGATTTAATTATTTTTTCCATTTCAGGCGCAAGCTGTTGCTTACCACACTCACACTGCTCATGGCCATGGCGGCTCCTGCGATCATGGGATTGAGCAAAAAACCGTTGAAAGGAAACAAGATGCCAGCGGCAAGCGGAATCCCGATGAGGTTGTAGATGAAGGCCCAAAAGAGATTTTGCCTGATTGTTTCCACCGTTTGCCGGGACAGTTTCACTGCCTTCGGGATTTTTTCCAAATCCGATGAGATGATGGTCATTTTGGCCACGTCCATGGCAATGTCGCTACCTTGCCCCATCGCTATGCTTACATCGGCTGTGGCTAAAGCCGTGCTGTCGTTGATGCCATCACCAACCATTGCTACGAGTTTGCCGCTTTTTTGCAACTCCTTGACAAAAATAGCCTTATCTTGTGGCAAAAGTTCGGATTTATACTGTTTGATACCTGTTTGTGCAGCAATCGAGCGCGCTGTGTTTTCATTGTCACCGGTGAGCATCACCACTTCGATTCCCATAGATTGCAATTGCGAAACGGCAGAGGGCGAGCTCTCTTTAATGCTGTCGCCTATGGCAATCACCGAAAGGGCCTGCTTGCTGTTTGCAAACCAAATCACAGTTTTGGCTTCGTTGCTCCATGCAGCAGCTTTATCAGTAAGCGCATCCTGAAGTTCGATGCCATTTTCTTCCATGAGTCTTGCATTGCCCACATAATAGGTCTCGCCTTCAAAGGAAGCCCTGGCTCCTTTACCGGTAATGCTTTCAAAAGAGGAAATTTCTGCCGGACTTGTTTCGTTAAAATAATTCACAACTGCTTCTGCCAATGGATGTTCCGACTGTTTCTCGATGGCAATAAGAACATTAACATTTTTTGTTTCACCCGTGATCCAGGCTGCTTCAGTCACTGCAGGCCGCCCCTCGGTGATGGTTCCCGTTTTATCCAAAACAACAACCTGTGTTTTTCCGGCCAATTCCAGACTTTCGGCATCTTTGATCAGGATTCCGTTTTCTGCTCCTTTTCCAACCCCAACCATAATAGCGGTAGGCGTAGCCAATCCAAGGGCACACGGACAGGCAATCACGAGTATGGTGACGGCAGCGAGCAGCCCGTGAACAATGCCGTCATCGCCTCCCAGAAAAGTCCAAACAAGTAGGGTAACTAGAGCAATGGTCATCACTGTAGGTACAAAAATGGCTGCGATGCGATCCACCAATTTTTGCACCGGAGCTTTGCTTCCTTGTGCTTCCTCAACTGCCTTGATGATATGTGCGAGCATCGTTTCGCGGCCAACTTTTTCAGCCAGAAAACGGAAACTTCCTTTCTGGTTAATGGTTCCAGCAAAAACACGATCGTTTTCCTGTTTCATAATTGGCAAAGGCTCACCACTGAGCATGCTTTCATCAACATAAGAGCTGCCGGAAATCACTCGTCCATCCACGGCAATCTTTTCCCCTGGTTTCACAACAATCTGATCGCCAACTTTCACATCCTCAATGGGAATCACTTGTTCGTTCCCGTCGGACTGTATCACGATGACTGTTTTTGGCTGTAATCCCATCAGCTTTTTGATGGCCGATTGAGTGTTGCCTTTGGCTTTTTCTTCGAGCAGACGCCCCAGCAAGATAAAAGCAATGATGACCGATGCAGCTTCAAAATAAACATGCGCTTCGAGCCCTCTTTTCTGCCAGAAATCGGCAAACAACATATTGAAGACACTGAAAAGATATGCAATTCCGGTACTCAGGGCAACCAAAGTGTCCATATTTGCCGAGCGATACCGTGCTTGTTTCCAGGCATTTACAAAAAATCCGCGTCCGAGCCAAAACACAACCGGTGTCGAAAGCGCCCACATGATCAGGTTGGCATAGGGCATTTCCATGAAAAACATCCCTAAAATGAGAATGGGAAGCGACAGGATGATCGCCCATCGGGTTTTAAAACGAAGTTCGGCAAATTTGCGGGCGTGAATGGCATCCAACGATTCCTTACGATTGTCGCCATCTTCAAGCATGAGGTCGAAACCTACCGATTGAACAGCTTTCTGAAGTTTGACAGCATCGGTCATATTAGGCAGATATTCCACGCTGAGATTTCCGGTTGCAAAATTCACCGAAGCCTCCACCACTCCTTCGCTGTGTTTGGTCATGCTCTCGGCGCTGGCTGCGCAGGAGGCGCACGACATACCCAGTACCGGAAAAGTTTTCTTTAGTGTAATAACCTGATAGCCTAAACCCCTGATCGTTTTAACAACTTCATTTAATGTTTCTGTATCGTCAATTTCTACAAGAGCCCGGCTATTGTTTACCTCAACTTTAGCTTTTACAATTCCGTTGATCTGACGTAAGGCTTTCTCGATAATCTGTGCGCCATGCTCGCTTTCCACTCCCTGAAGCGGAAGAATGACGGGCATTGCTTGCAATGTTGACATAACTGACAAAATTTCAAATGAACATTGCAAAATTGATTGTTCTGAATCAAATACGCGATACGGAATTATGGAAATGAATTGTAATTTTTACACCTTGTCCAAAGGCTTGCGTTTGCTCCGCCCTATTTTCCGGAAATGACCCGGCGTGAGCCCGGTGATTTTTTTAAACTGGTTACTCAGATAAGCTGCACTTGAATAATTCAAACGAAAGGCTATCTCGCTGAGTGACAACTCGTCATAAACAAGTAATTCTTTGACCTTCTCAATTTTCTGGGCAATATAGTATTTCTCGATGGTGGTACCTTCCACTTCGGAAAATAAATTGGAAAGATAACCATAATCGTGATGTAGCTCGTGGCTTATGATATCGGAGATATTCCATTTTGCACCATTCTGACGATAATGAACATGCTCGATGATGACGGTTTTAATTTTTTCGATGATGCGGCTTTTTTTGTCATCAATCAGTTCAAAACCTAAGTCCTTGAGTCCATGAGCAATATCCTCCATTTGACCGGAAGTTGGCTCTTGTTCGAGCACCACCTCGCCGAGTGTGATGCTGCTTGCTGTTATGCCAATCCGGCTGAGGAGCTGGGCTACAGCCATAATGCAACGGTCGCAAACCATATTTTTAATAAAAAGCCGTGGCATGATGATCTGATTTTTCTGGCTTATTCCCGACAAAAATACTCAATGCACTGGAACAATAATTCTGTTGCGGAAAGGCAAACTTCAACAAATTTGGAAGAATGCTTCTATTCTTTCTGATTTCAAACCATCAGGTCTTGGTCTGTTTTGAGAAGTACATCCCGGGTCTGGCGTTCCATAAAATCCACCATTTTTTGGCGAACCCCTTGATCGAAAGATCCAATGATCCGTGCAGCAAGTATTCCTGCATTGGCTGCGCCATTTACGGCTACCGTGGCTACTGGGATTCCTTTTGGCATTTGCACGATGGAAAGCAGGGAGTCAATGCCTGCGATAGAGTTCGACGATTTAACGGGTACGCCAATGACCGGCAGTGGAGTCAGACTTGCCACCATCCCCGGCAGGTGCGCAGCCCCACCGGCTCCGGCAATGATCACCCGGATACCCCTTGCGGCAGCATCTTTGGCAAAACTGACCATATATTCCGGAGTCCGATGTGCCGAGACTACCTTCACCTCGCAAGCAATGCCAAACTCATTGAGTTTTTCTGCGGCTTCACGCATCACCGGTAAATCGGAATCAGAACCCATGATGATGCTGACAATTGGTTTTATATTGCTCATATTCAAATGTTTTATGCTTCTGCTTTCAATGTTTTCAGTACGCGACCGGCTTTTTCAAGCGCCTCTTCAACCGTAGCAGCCAAAATGGTGGCATGGCCCATCTTCCGGTATGGGCGGGTTTGTCTTTTACCGTAAATATGGAGTTTCACCCCTTCCATTCCGAGCACTTCGTTAAGGCCTTTGTACACTACCGGACCGATAGAACCTTCGCTTCCCAGGATATTCACCATCACGGCAGGCGATGTGAGTTGGGTTGAGCCGGGATGGTATCCAAAAATTGCGCGCAAATGCTGTTCATATTGCGAAGTAATGGCACTCTCGATGGTGTGGTGACCGCTGTTGTGAGGCCTTGGCGCCGATTCGTTGATCAACAAGCAACCATTCTTGTCAATAAAAAACTCTACGGCCAGTAGTCCCACAATTCCCAAAGCTTCGGCTGTGGCTTTGGCCAAGCGGGCGGCTTCATCTGCAAGATGATCTGCAATGCGTGCAGGCGAAAGCAAGGATTCCACCAAATTGGCTTTTGGGTTGAAAACCATCTCTACTGCCGGATAACACGAAACTTCACCGTGAATGTTGCGCGACACGATGGCCGCTATTTCGAGGGCATCTTCCACAAAATCTTCAACAAGACTGGGTGCGGCAAACAGTTTTGGAAGATCATTATTTGTGCGAACCACTAAAACCCCCTGACCATCATAGCCCGATAGCCTTGTCTTTTGGACAAAAGGCATCCGTAACACACCTTCATTCAGCGCATTGCGTATCTGGTCATCATTTTCAAAAAGCTTGAAATCAGCCGTTGGAAGACCGTGATCGCGATAAAGCATCTTTTGCAGTCCTTTATCGCGAATGATGCGCAGGCAGTTGTATTGCGGAAAGACGGGCAAGCCCGATTTTTCTAATTCCTCAATGGCTTCAATGTTCACTCCTTCGATTTCAACGGTCAGCAAATCCACATCTTTTGCAAAAGCCATCACGGTTTCATAATCGCGGAAACTTCCTCTCGTAAAGCGCGATGCCACCCCTGAGGCCGATGCTTCGGGATCGGGGTCGAGCACACAGGTGGTGATATCCCACGCACTGGCCGCCTGGCACAACATTTTGCCAAGCTGTCCGCCTCCAAGGATACCCAGGCGAAAATCGGAACTGATGATTTGGCGCATAAATTAATAAAAAAGCGAAGAAAAAGCAAAATTAGCTTTTTCTTCGCCATTCCACTGCCGAAAGTCTTAAAAAACAAATCTCCTCGGCAAAATCGAATAAATGCTCTTATGACTAAGCCTTTTCGGTACTCAGGGTAATGAGTTTGGCATCAACGGATTGAATGAGGTTGAGTTTGTGCTCAATTTCTTTCATGTGATCCAAATCGCCCTGAAGTTCGAGGAAAATCAATCCCGATTGTGAGCAATGGTCTAAAACATCATCATGGATTCCAAGTCTTGTCTTTACAAAACAACCCCATCCGGTGAGGATTTTCTGGACTTTTTCGGCCGCTTCTTTCCGCGAGCCAACAAGAATAAGCATTACGTGACGTGTCATATTCATCAGTTGTTAAATTCTTAACAAAGGTAGGGCTTTTTCTTTGCCTGACAAGTGTTTCGTTAAAAAAATCTGTATAATATAGAGACTTGACACTCTGATTGTTAAACCTATTTAGAGCGTATAGCCATCCTTTAGGATGATGCCTCGGTTTAGTTTTCCGTCAATGGCAATGGTGATTTCTTTCTCAAAGTGCACATGACGGATGTATTGGTCTTCGTAAACTGCTTCGCATCCGTCAAGATAGCCAATGTCGTAAAACCCCTGATGGATATACGGATTTATCGTGAAATAGCCCACTCCGAAAGAGGTCAGATTCTGAAAGAAGTGAGTCCCCTGGCTAGGGTCAATGCGATAATTTTCCAGTCCTGATTCGATGATCACCCGTGCAGCCGAGATTTGCGGCCATTTCACGGGGATGCCAAGCCAGGGGTCGCTCGAACCCCAACGTCCGGGGCCCACCAAAACGTAATTTTTGCCCTGCCTCAGAAACTCATCGTTCAGTTCCCCTATTTTCGAAGCAATATCACGGGTTCGGGCAGCATCAAAAGATTTCGGTTTAACATATACAAAATCGTAAATATGGTTCACTACACCGTTCCCCAGAGCGTTGTCGGCCCTAATCAACAACTGGTTATCGGAATATTGCCCAAGATCAGGCACAACTGTATCGTTGATGCTTACTATTGGCCTGATTTGCAGGAGATAGAAGATTTTATGATCGTCGCCACTTCGGTTCAGTTCGACGGCAAATTCAATTTCCACCGGCTTTCCCAGTTCTTTTTGACCTTTTTCAAGAATGATGCTGATAATTTGTGCCAGAGGAAAAGTATTATATTTCAATATGTTAGCAAAGGTCACCAATTTGGTTCCATCGTCATGAGAACCATCGCGAAGCATATTGCTTTCGTAATCGTAGGTTGAACAGACTAAGCGAAGAACACCATCTTTGTCCGCCTCTCGCACAGGGAGTTTGAGCAGGTTTGCTGCTTCATCGGGAGTCACCTGAAAGCTGTCGGGATTCAGATCGAGTGCATAGAATACTTTCTGAGTCTCCCGAAGGGCGAGGTCGGGTTGCGAAATCTGTAAAACCTTTTGTGGAAAACGCGGCGAAAAACGCAGTGTCTGGCCTCCATCCACAATGTGTTTTCCCAACCCGAGTGCGATATTGGCAATGCCGTCTTCGGGGCTTTCGGAGCCAATAGGGTAAAAATTGATGGAGCGTGCCACTCCACTCAAAGTTGGGTAATAGCGTGTGTCATACGACTTTCCGCAAACTTCCTGAAGCACAATCCCCATTTTTTCTTCGTCAATGACGTTCTTTGTAGCCGTCATATAGGCCTTGCTGTCCTTGTAAAACACACTCGCATACACACTTTTAATGGCTATTGCCAACAGTTTGAGCATAGTGCGTTCATCGTTTTCAACAACCGGCACCATATAAGTACTGTAAATTCCGGCAAATGGCTGATAATGTGAATCTTCGAGCAAGCTTGACGAGCGTACGGCCAAAGGATTACGGATTACCGAGATGAGGGTGGCAAGGTCATCATCAATACGCATAGGCAGCTGGGCTTCAACAAAATGGCGAAGAATTTCTTCGTCAGATAAGTCGTCGGACAGCGCTACCTGATAGAGATTATTCTCTTCCATAAACTCATCGAAAATATCGGTGCAAAGGACAACGGTTCGCGGAATCCCTATAGTAATCCCTTCGTAGCTGTCATACAGCCTGTTGCGTTTGATGAGCGAATCCAAAAAAGCCAGCCCGCGGGCTTTCCCACCAATGGAACCCTGTCCGATACGGGTAAACGACAGATATTCATCGAAGTTATCGCGGTTAAATTCGGCAATCACCCCACGGGCTTTATTCAATCGGAAAGTGCCGATGGCATCAAACACGAAACGCTTGACATCGTCGGAATCCAGAAAATCCTCGGGGGTAAACATTTTAAACAGATCCGCAATCGGGAACAACGCCCTTGCCTTCAACCATTTAGAAAGATGATTCCGCTCGATATGGTATTGCAGCGATTCGTTAGGCACCTGAAATATTTTCTCCTGCATGGCCCGTAAATCCGAAACCCTGAGTACCTCCATACCCGACTTGGGGTCGCGAAAAACAAAATCACCAAAGGCAAAATACTCGCGAATAAATTTACGAAGCTCGATGGAAAGGGTTTTAGAATTTTTGTTGATGAATCCTACTTTGGCTTTCTTTGCCAGCTCTGCATTTGATTCCTCAGATGATTGCAGAAGGATTGGCAGATATTTATTTTGTTTTTTTACTTCACGGCTCAGCTTAATGCCGGCTTCGGGATCAGTCTGTCCGCCGCGTTCATAAGAAATATCCGAGATTATACCCAGAAGGTAATCTTTATATTTTTCGTAAAGCCCAATGGCTTCTTCATAATTGGTAGCGAGCAAAATCTTCGGTCGTCCGCGCATGCGTAATGTTTTCTGATGCTCGTTGAGCCCTTCGGTCATGAAGGATTTCGACTGGGTGAAAATGATTTTATAAATGTTTGGCAAATAACTGCTATAGAACCTCACGGAATCCTCCACTAAAAGGATGCACTGCACGCCCACGTCTAAGATATCATGTTCAGCATTCATCCGGTCTTCAATTAGTTTGATGATAGCCAAAAGGATATCGGCATTTCCTAACCAGTTAAACACATAATCCACCGAGCGGATGTCTTTGCTATCGAGCCGGATGCTTAAGTCACGCGACAAAGGTGTAAGCACCACAATGGGAATGTTGGGTTTTTGATCCTTTAAAGACTGTGCAAGCTCAAAAGTGTGTTTTTCCTGCGAGCTTAACATGATGATGATTAAGTCAATGGCTTCTTCGCTCAATGCTTTCTGAACTTCATCGTTGGTACTGGCAAGAATAAAAATGGGTGGATAACGAAGATTAAGCGCAACATATTCATTGAACACCTGCTCGTCAATACGGCCGTCCTCCTCGAGCATGAAGGCGTCATAAACCGACGAAATGAGCAGGACATGATAGATGCGCTTTCGCATCAAATTGGTAAACAAGGTGTCGTTGAACAAGTGTTTTTTCTTTTGGATGTCGAAGCGTGCGGGAGCCATAACAATTTGTGGTGTGAGTTTTAATGCAAATATAAGTGGAAGAACGGTTTTGTTTGCGTTTTTTGCCAATTCAGCAAAAGTGTTGCATTTCAAAGTGGTCTGTGCGAAGTTTAGGCATCGTCCAAACTCATCTTTTTTTACCTTTGCCGCCTAAACCAATAGGGATGAATGCAAAGGTAGCAGGGAATAAAAGTTTAATCAAAGGCTCCATAGCCGTAGGGTTCTCAGCCATTTTGTGGGGCTTCGACGGAGTGGTGCTTACTCCTCAGCTTTTCCGGCTTGATCCCTTGTATGTGGTGTTTGTTTTGCATTTAGTCCCATTCCTGATTATGAATCTTTTTCTTTGGCGCGAATATCGTTTTCTGCGCCTGATGACCACACAGGATTTGGTGTTTTTCCTATTGGTAAGTCTTTTTGGCGGCGCCATTGGCACTTTGGCCATTGTGAAAGCCTTGTTTTTACTCAATTTCAACAACTTGTCCATTGTGGTATTGCTTCAAAAACTGCAACCGGTTTTTGCCATTACCTTAGCCCATTTGCTGTTGCGTGAGCCCTTGCGCAAAAACTTTCTGCTTTATGCCTCCATGGCCATTATCGGAGGTTATTTCCTGACGTTCGAGTTTTCGCCCCCCGATTTTCAAACCGGCAGCAATACAGCTTTAGCGGCTCTATTGGCCATAGTGGCTGCTTTTTCGTTTGGGAGCAGTACCGTTTTTTCAAAAAAGGTGGTCACAAACTATCATTTTGTAACTTCTACTTTTTACCGCTATGGTTTCACTTCGCTCATCATGTTGGTTGTCATGCTTTTATTCGGCAATTTGGGCGATTTTTTTCAAACGAGTCAGCGTGAATGGTTTTTTATTTTCCTGATCGGTATCACTACAGGTTCGGGCGCAATTTTCCTTTATTATTACGGGCTGCGTAAAGTAAAGGCCATCGTAGCGACCATCAGCGAACTGCTTTTCCCTATTTCGGCTGTGCTGTTCGACTTTCTGATCAACGGAACGAGGCTGAGTGTCATTCAATGGCTTGCAGCAGCGGTGATGGTTTTTGCTATTATCAAGCTGAATAAAAACCAGTCATAAAAATTAAACTTCTTTAAAAACGTTGCTTTTTCTCAGGCGCTATATTATATTTGCTTAATAACATTCGCAAAATAACGGAGGGCCGAATTATGAGTCAGGATTTAGTACAGGTTTATACAGGTTCGATTGTCGAAGCCAACTTCATTAAGGAAATTCTTGCCGAGAACAACATCTCTTCCATTCTTCGCGACACGCTGGAAGAAAGTGTGATTGCCGGATGGGGCTCCGGCTCGCCAGAGGATTCGGCTTTGATTTTTGTGGAAAATGCCTTTGCCGAAAAAGCTACACAGGTGATCAACGATTATATGGCCAGCCGTTAGCCGATGGAGCAATGCATTCACACGCATTGGATTGCTGATGAGCAGCTTATCAGCGCCTGCGATTTTATTCCCGGAAATTTTGAAGGATACGAATATGTCTATGAAGTGATTCGTCTGATTGACGGTAAGCCGCTTTTTTATGCCGAACATTTTGGCCGTTTAGAAAAAAGCTGCGCTTTGGCCGGCTTTCCCCTACCCCAATCCGCTTTGTTGAAAACACAGTTTCATATCCTTGTTGAGGCAAATCGGGTAGATGCCGGCAATGTCAAAGTCATGGTGAGCAAAGGCAGAAATTTCGCAAAATACAAAATGGCGATGTGGTTTATTCCTGCCTTCTATCCGGACGAAACCATGCTTCAGCAGGGCGTGGTCGTTGCCTTGATTGACTTAAAACGCATTGATCCTCAAATTAAAATGTTCCGCAGCGATTACAAACAACTTGTGGCCGAAACCTTACAACGGCTTCAGGTTTATGAACTTCTGCTTCTTGATAACGATCAAATTACGGAAGGCAGTCGTTCGAATGTTTTTTTCGTGAAAGGCAATCAGCTATTTACGGCTCCTGATGAAGCAGTGCTTCGGGGTGTAACCCGCCAAAAAGTGTTAGAAATCAGCAAACGGCTTGGAATTGAAGTGCACAAAGAGTTTTTAAGATTGAATGAACTTCAAAAAATGGAAGCAGCCTTTTTGTGTGGAACATCACCGGGCGTCCTGCCTATTTCAAATATTGTTGATAAAGCAGCCTACTCAACCAACCATCATGTAATGCAGATACTAAAGCATAGCTATCAGCAAGAAAGAGACGATGACATTGCAAACTTCTCGTGGTGAAAACGTATTTTTGCAAAAACCCTGCCCCCATGCGTCTATTTTTTCTCCTGTTTTTTATGCTCCCTGCTTTTCAGGCCATTTCGCAAATTGCTTCGGTTGACGATTATTGCTTGGACAGTCAGGAAGTTAAACTGGCTTCATTAATCAACGGATTCAGAAAACAGAACCGTATGCCTGAGATTCCCCTCTCGCGTGCACTGACCTATGTGGCTAAACTTCATGCTTACGACCTGCAGCAAAACCGGCAGGATACCAGCATTTGCAATGCACACAGTTGGTCGGACAAAGGAAAATGGTCGCCTTGCTGCTACAACAACTATGTTTTGAAAAACAATTGTATGTGGGACAAGCCCAAAGAGCTGACTTCATACAATTTCAGAGGGTATGAACTTGTTTTAAGTGAAGAAGACTTAGTGGATGCAGATAGTGTTTTCAACCTGATCAAGACCACTCCTGAAGCGTCTGAAATGATTCTGACAAAGGGTTTGCAGAGCGATAAGAACTGGCTGGCTTTTGGAGTGGGAATCAGTGAAAACTATGTCTCGCTTTGGTTCGGACAACGCCCTGACAACAGTCCGCGACCCGTGCCCTGCACCATAAAAACGACAGGCACAGAGGATACAGAAGCTGTTGCCAAAGAAAAACAAGCGAGGTATTACCTCATTTATGGCAGTTTCCCCAATAAAAACGATGCCGAAGAAGCCGCAAAGCGCTATCGGAACAATGGCCTGAGCAAAGTCAGTATTCTCAAATCCCAGGGTAATTTCAGAGTGGCCATTGACCAGTATGGCAAACTCTCGGAAGCCAAAGCTGCCCGGGAAAGATACAAAGATGCCTACCCCGAAGTCTGGATTTACAAGGAATAAGGGTTCAAAGCAAAGGTTGAAAGATGATTTTCTTATTGGACGAGCAGGACATCACCTTTCCGCCGGCCTCACTCGCCGGGCCTGATGGTTTGCTCGCCGTTGGAGGCGATTTGCGACCCGAGCGTCTGATCGAAGCATACAAGAACGGTATCTTCCCCTGGTATAACGAAGAAAACGAGTTTCTTTGGTGGTCGCCCGATCCACGCTTAGTCATACGGCCATCCGAAGTCCATTACTCGAAAAGCATGCGAAGATTATTCAGGGGCAAACCCTATAAAATCACGGTTGACTATGCCTTTGACAAGGTGATCCGGGCTTGTTCCTCGATCAAGCGACCCGATCAGGACGGCTCATGGATTTTACCCGAGATGATCGAAGCTTATGAGAAACTACATCATCTTGGTTTTGCCCATTCTGTCGAAGCTTGGGACAAAAATGGCCGTTTAGCCGGCGGGCTTTACGGCGTGGCTTTGGGGAAAATATTTTTTGGGGAATCCATGTTTAGCCAACAATCCAATGCTTCCAAAGCTGCTTTTCTCACTTTTGCCGCTTTTTTGGATAAGAACAACTTCATCCTTATTGATTCACAACAGGACACGCCTCATATGCGAAGCCTCGGCGGATTTCTCATGGGTCGGGATGAATTCCTGAAGGTTTTAAAAAATGGAGTGAAAAAGGGTAATAAGCCACAAAATTGGAAGCAAGAGTTGGTATATTTGTAGAAAAGTTATGGTTATGGAAAATTCAAACGAACACGAAAAATTTATGCGCGAAGCTGTGAAGCTTTCTGCTGACAATATGAAAAGCCTCAAAGGCGGCCCTTTTGGGGCAGTAGTCGTAAAAGATGGCGTCATTGTGGGCCGTGGCGCGAACAGCGTTACTTCTCTTAACGATCCAACAGCCCATGCCGAGGTGATGGCCATTCGTGATGCCTGTAAAAACCTTAACTCCTTTCAGCTCGATGGTTGTGTGATCTATTCATCCTGCGAACCTTGCCCAATGTGTCTGGGAGCTATTTACTGGGCACGCCCCAGTCATCTTTATTTTGCAGCAGGACGAGCCGATGCTGCCGCCGCCGGCTTCGACGACTCTTATCTTTATCAGCAAATTCCGCTCGAAATCAGCCGCCGCGACCTGCCTACCACCCAGCTTGATGCCTCAGAAGCTAAGGAAGTGTTTGAACAATGGATCAGATTAGAACAAAAAACACCTTATTAATATTCCTTCAATGGAAGTTAATCACGACTTTAAAACCGTAGCCACACTTTTGCTGAAAAGCAAAAAAACCGTGGCATTTACCGGTGCAGGCATCTCGGTTGAGAGTGGGATTCCGCCCTTTAGAGGCAACGGCGGAATATGGAACCAATACGATCCAAAAATTCTGGAACTCGATTTTTTCATGCAAAACCCTCATCATTGCTGGCCATTGATCAAAACACTGTTTTATGATTTTTTCGACGACAAGCAGCCTAATGCTGCCCATCGTATCCTCGCTCGTTGGGAAAAAGAGCAGCTTCTTACGGTGGTGATTACCCAAAATATTGATCATCTTCATCATCTTGCAGGTTCAAAAAATGTGGTAGAATTTCATGGCACTTCTCAACGTTTGGTGTGTTTGGAGTGCGACTTTTTCACTGAGGACACTCCGGGCTATCTGCTGAAACTCCCTCCCACATGCCCAAACTGTAGAAGCGTTTTAAAACCCGATTTTGTGTTTTTTGGCGAAGGCATCCCCCGCGAAGCTTATGTCAGATCAATGGAAGCGATGGCGGATACCCAACTTTTGCTGATCATCGGAACTTCGGGCGAGGTAAGTCCGGCCAACCAATTGCCTTATATCGCAAAACGTAATGGCGCTGCTATCGTGGAAATCAATCCTGAACCATCGAATTACACCAATGCATTAACCGATTTTTATCTCCAGGGAAAAGCCGGAGAAATTCTTCTTGAGCTTGACCGCATGATCCACCATGAACAACAATTACAACAATGAAAAAATATCTTTTTGTTTTTTTATGGCTCCTGATGGGCATTTCATTAAAATCCCAACCTACGCCACAAAATCTTGAACTTTTAGACCATTATTTTTCTTCTGCCTTGGCCGAATGGGAAGTCCCCGGTTTGGCCATAGCCATTGTCCAGAACGATAGCATCATTTTTGCCAAAGGTTATGGTGTAACCGATGTCACAACCCGCCAACCGGTGAATGCCAACACCTTGTTTGCTGTGGCAAGTAATACCAAAGCTTATACGGCCACCGCCTTAGCCATGCTTGTTGACGAAGGAAAGCTGCAATGGACTGACAAAGTGCAGAAATATCTGCCCTGGTTCAGGCTTTACGACCCTTATGTGAGTAGCAACATCACCATTGCCGACCTGCTCTCGCACCGCTCCGGACTGGCTACTTTTTCAGGAGATCTTATCTGGTATGGCAGCAATTACAATCGTCGTCAAGTGATTGAAAAAGCGGCTTTCCTCAAGCCACATCATGGTTTCAGGGAAGAATTCGGCTACTCCAATATTCTTTATCTCACAGCCGGCGAAATTATTCCGGTTGTGACAGGCCAAAGCTGGGATGAGTTTGTGGAGCAACGCATCCTCCAACCACTTGGAATGAAACGTTCGGTGCTGCATGTTTCCGAACTTGCCCTTCGTGACAATGTGGCACAACCTCACACTACCGTTGATGGAAAAACACGTAGCATCCCTTGGCTTAGCTGGGATAATATTGCACCAGCCGGTTCATTGATCTCGTCCGCAAACGAAATGGCCAATTGGTTGATAATGAATCTGAATGAAGGAACATTTCAAAACAAAAAATTGATCAACCCCGAAAGGGTTTATGAGCTTCAAAGCGCTCAAACGCCCAATGCAGTTGCCCCATCGGCCAAAAAACTCTTCCCATCCACCCATTTCAAAGCCTATGGGTTCGGATGGGGAATGATGGATTATCTGGGTTACAAAATTGTACAACACAATGGCGGTTACGATGGGATGGTTTCGCAAACAACCTTAATCCCTGAAAAAAAACTCGGATTTGTGGTGCTGACCAATAGCAACTCTAACCTGTATTTTGCCCTGATGTATAAGATGCTCGATGTGTTGTTAGAAAATCCGACGGAACAAGACTGGAGCAAAATAACCTTGGAGCGGATGAAAAAGAATGAGTTGTGGCAAAAAGAAACTGAAGCAAAGAAAGCAGCCGAACGAAACAAAAACAGCCGCCCTTCACATCCTTTAACCGATTTTGTCGGGATGTATGCCTGCCCGCTTTACGATTCCGTGGAGGTGAAAACCGATGGAAAAGACCTGTATCTGAGCATGATGCACACTCCAGATTTTCAGGGAAAACTCAGCCATTGGCAATACGACAGTTTCAGGGTGGAATTTCCGGCATCTCCCTCACTTCCGGCCGGTATAGTCACCTTTTTCACCAACCGCGATGGAAAAGTGGACCGAATGGAAATCTTTATAGAAAATCCTGATTTCGATTTCACTGAATTTGAACTTAGGAAACAAGCCCGTTAAGGCTCACTTTGTTTAAAATTCAAAACGAATTTGGAGTAACAAAAAAATCATTGATTTATTGTTATTGCTCTAAAATTGTCGTATCTTCGACACAACCAAATTTTACCGAAATGAAAACCTACGATATTGAACGTTTTGGCGGTCTTCTTAAAGAAGAACCGCTCACATGCATTGAAAATCAACTTCTTATCCCCGACACTTGCGTTCTTGAAGCGGTATCGCCGTTCCTGGGTTATTACAACGACGAGGCTATGGCTAAACCGCTTTACCTCTATCTCATGCTTGATGAATGCAATACCTATTGGCCGGTGACTCATGCCATTACAGCAGCAAAGACTGAGCTGGGGTTTTCTTTTGATGCTGTATTTGGCGAGATTGTCTTTCCCGACAACGCACGCTCTTTTACCATACGTGTTCGCGATTTGCAACAATACGACCAAATTGCCGAACTCCAGAAAGCGCTTAAAGATAAGGGGTTGAAATTCAGAAAGAAAACCCGTTCTTTAATTGGTGTCAATGGGATTATTCGACTGGAGAAGTTTTTTTATCTAGACCATACTCCTGCAGGCTTTTACATTGACAAACAACAGGATCATCATGGCTATTTTGAACTGCCCGACACTTTACCTTGGGAAAACTTTGTCAGACTCACCCGGGAAGTAAAATATGATGTGAATTTGCTGTATTTCGATGCTGCCCAGGCCTATTTTATGGAAAACGGTGTTTTAAGGCATTTTGTGAGGATTTACCGCGAAGGATTAACCGAGCAGAAAATAGCGGAAACAGCCCAGCGTTACAAGATGCTATATGACAGGTTTAAACCTTAAAACGTTGAGGTTTGCGTCGGTAACGGTATATAAGGATAGCGAACATCTTCGAGAAACAGGGCGTGTGCAGGAACAGAAAAACCGGCTAATGCCCTGTTTTTTCCTTCAATCACTCTTCTAAAACCGGCTTCGTCGAGCTTAGCTTTGCCCACTTCAAAAAGGGTTCCGGCAATGGCTCTCACCATATTTCGTAAAAATCGGTCGGCAGTAATCACAAAAGCATAACCCTGACCAATTCTGGTGATATAGGCATCTGTAACGCGACAAATATTGGTTTTGGTTTGCGAATGAAGTTTTGAGAAACTCGTAAAATCTTCATAATCCGGTAATAAGCCTGCACAACGATTTATCAATTCAATATCTTTAAGGCCATAAATATAAAAGCTGCTCAGCTCGAGAAAAGGGTTTTTAGAGGTATGAAAATAATAATGATAGGTTCGTGAAACTGCATCGAAACGGGCGTGGGCATCATCGGAAACCGGCAGGATTTGATAGATTACAATATCAGAAGGGAGACATGTGTTCATCTTATGAATAAAATCAGCCGACAAAATCATTTCCGCAGGGCGCTGACTGTCGAAATGGGCATAATAATTACGGGCATGAACGCCTGTGTCGGTTCGCCCACAACCGGTGATACGAAGCTCGTGACCCAACCGAAAACCCAAGCAACGCTCAACAACATCTTGAATGGAAGGGGCATTCTGCTGCGACTGCCAACCGTTGTAATTTGTCCCACGATAAGCCAGATGAAGAAAATAGCGCGACATCAGAAAAGATGGAATTTAATTGTATCATTTGAGAGGACATGGTGACCATTCCCACACGTCAAAACTAATCAAATCTTGAGCTGCGGAAACTATTATCAGGAAAAATCTTTGAATCAAAGCTGAACAAATATCCTAAGATATTACATTTATACCTCTGATATTATGATATTTATAGGTGTTGCGTTATTAAGTTTTTCAACCTGAAAGGAAGAATAATGCCTTTCATTTTCATATTTTATTTTTCACTTTTAATCCCATTAAATAAAATAACTTTGCAAAAAAAGCGCTTATGACAACCTTTTTTGATTGGATTATACTGCATGCCGGTCATTCACATGTTCCTGCCGGCGCTCCTTTCTGGGTGGGATTAATTGCCAGTTTGCTGCATGTGGTTTCAGGGCCTGATCATTTGGCTGCCGTTACACCTTTAGCCATTGATAACCGGCTGAAAGCCTGGATTGTAGGTCTTGGATGGGGTTTTGGGCATGTTTTCGGCATGTTGCTTATTGGTTTGCTTTTTTTGCTATTCCGGCATTTAATCCCGGTTGACCTCATTTCAGAATACAGCGAAGTATTGGTAGGTATCATTCTCATTGCTATTGGCCTTTGGGCTTTATGGCGCGTTTTTGGCCCTACGCATCCTGTTCATTCTCATCCGCATTCTCACACCGATGCAAATGGGCAATCCTACACACATATTCACCATCATGACCATCCTATGGTGAATGTTCATCACCATGACCATCTGATGCCGGCGAAGCAATCTTTTTTCTCTGCTCTTTTTATTGGAACCATCCACGGTTTGGCAGGGGTTTCACATTTGATTGGCATGTTGCCTACCTTAGCCTTTCCAACGATAGCTGACTCTGTGTTTTATTTGAGTGGATTCGCCATGGGAACCATTGTTGCAATGGTTGCTTTCAGTTTTATTCTGGGTTTTGTGGCATACAAGAGTGAAGAGGCACAATCCCCAAGGCTTTTCCGTTCAATCCGCGTTACGGGCGCCTTTGTATCGCTCGTTGTGGGAGTATTTTGGATTGTTCAATCGTTCTGAAATGCAGCGTTTTTGCCTGACAGCTTACTTTTTGTTGCTTGCTTTATCATTCCAGGCTCAAGTTACAAACCCTGAGGCAAAATATGTTGCGTCGGGCTGGTCGGTAGGCTTGGCCGGCGGATTGGTTTCAGGCCATATTGAACTGGCCGGGCAGAATTATGTCATTGATAATAAAAACGGCTTTCAGGGAGGGTTCATTGCTGATGTTGTTTTGTCAGAAAACGTACGGTTTCGGGCCGAGTTGCTTTATGAGCGACGTTTTTTTGGCCTGGAGACGGCTTATAACGGTTTTCGGCTCACCGACACTTCTGCCTATGTTTGCTGGAAATGTTATTACAAAAGTAATATTGAATATACATCTGATTATCTGCAACTTCCGTTGGTGATTGCTTTTAGCAAGCCGGCAAAATGGTTTGACTACGGCGCCGAAGCCGGTCTTTTCATGTCGTTGCTGACCGTGGGTCGTCGTCAGGGGTTCGAAGAAGTTTTTCTTCACCCCAAGCAGGCTCTCCCCTTTGTTTCCAGTGGCTTTGAACCGGGGCTGTCGCGTTTGGTTTACACCGGAAGGTCAAAAGATGTGATGCGTACCCACGATGCCGGGTTATTAATTGGTGTCAGAGCCGGAAGATCGTTTTGGCACGGCCTTCAGGCTAACCTTAACGCCCGGCTGCAACTTGGACTATCAGGCATTTTCGAAAATCCGCAGATGCCGGCTTTTACTTTTTCCGGTTATATTATCCGAATTGAAGTTTTATATCCTCTTTTGCGTCATCTATGATTGAAACCAGATTGAGTCCACAAACCATCGACAGGCTCATCCAGTATCGGAAAGTGCTGATAGGTTATGAATATACGGTGAACCCTTATGTTTTTTCTCACCATTTAGCCCGGGCTGTTCACACAAAGCCGGCAACAGTGCGTCGCGACCTGATGTTGGCCGGAGCTACGGGTGATGTGAAACAAGGCTATGAGGTGAACTCGTTGATTGCCAGCATTAACCAAATTCTAGATGAAGCCGGTAAACCCAAAGTGTGTTTTGTGGGTGGTTTTTCACTCGAACATCTCGTTATCGAACAATTGGAAAGAAGTATGTCGGGACTGAGTGTGGTAGCTCATTTCTATTTTGACACTCCTACAGCGCAAAGTGTGACCATTCCCAGCTTCCCGCTAACCGAACTCCCGTCAAAAGTCAAACAACTGGGTATCAGCCTTTGTGTGCTGGCTGTTTCGCACGATTATGCCAATGATATTGCCCGAATTGTAGTGGAGTCCGGAATACGTGCCATTCTGAACTTCACCTCTGCACGACTTCAATTACCAAAGCATGTGGTTGTGGAGGATTATGATATGGCTTCGAGGCTTGAACTTTTGAGCTGGCAGGTATCCCAACAGGCTTTGTCGAATAATTCAACATAATTTCTTGAAATACTGTTGAATGAGCTTGTGAACTTGCTGTCTTTCAGTTATGAACAGAATTCATTTTTTTCCAAACGGTGAATTCGGTTCCTTGGCCATGTGGTTAAACACAAGACGATCTACCCAGGAAGGGAAAAATTTATTGAGCCCGATCGTAAGTTTTCCTTGAAGGGTAAGCACAAGCGAGCGTTTCCGTTTTTCGATGGCTTTCAGCAGATGCTCGGCTACTTCATCACTTCCCATCATCTTTTCTTCGTCTCGCGGTGACTCGCCCTGTTGGCTCCCATCGGCTGCAAGGGCAGTCGTGCGGATGTTTGACGCAGTGAAACCCGGGCAGGCAATCAACACATGCAAACCTTCGTGAAGATGCTCAATGCGAATGACTTCCAAAAAACCCTGCATAGCGAATTTTGAGGCCGAATAACCGGTTCGCGCCGGAAGGCCCTTGTTGCCTGCAATGGAAGAAATGCCTACTAAGCTGCCTTTGCTTTCGAGCAAATAGGGAAGCGCATATTTGGTGCAGTAAACTGTTCCCCAGAAGTTGGTGTCCATAAGCTTGTGAAGTACCGATAGATCAGTCTCCAAAAAAAGCGCACGCATCGAGATCCCTGCATTGTTAATCAACACATCAATACGTCCGAAATGATTGATCGCTTCCCGAATCAGGTTACGGCAGCTTTGTTCATTACTTACGTCCACTTCCACAGCAATAACCTCTGTATTTAACTGACGGCATTCATCGGCCACCACATTCAGCTTTTCAATGTTACGGGCGCCCAGAACCATTTTGGCGCCTCGCCGGGCTGCTGCCAATGCCGTTGAACGGCCAATGCCCGATGACGCTCCCGTGATGATGACGATTTTTCCCCGAAGAATGTTCATTCTTTACTATTTTATTAAGGTTCAATATTTTCCCATGAAACTAACCAATCAGTTTTCACTTATTAAAGATTGCATTTGGAAATTATTAGAAAACCAAATACACCTTGTTATCCACAGTGGAAATATTTTTCTACCAACTGCATGATTTTATCTTTGTCGTTTTGAATCTCCTCGCGAAGATGCTCATCGTTGTAGGCTCGGAGTTTGCGTGCTACACCATCCAAAACGCTTTGAGGAAAAACGTTGTATTTCAGGTAAATATCAGCCTGCTTTTCGATCATCTTTGCCGAATTCCAACAAGAAAACGGCAAGGTGTCTAAACTGTTGAGGCGTTCTTTATGTTGTTCATCAAAGATGTTCACATCCACATAAGTTTTTTCGGCTTTTTCAAGGGCATTTTCCATTTCGATCCCATGACAGGCAGCCACAGTGAGACCGGCCAACAAAAGATACACATCGGCAGAGCCGTCGGGGCAACGAAATTCCACGGTCTGAAGCTGAGAAAGGTCTTGTTTATCAGGTTTTTCCAAGGGGTTGGCATGATAAATCATGGAGTTGCCTCCACCTGTCCAGCCTAGAGGTACTCTGACCAAAACGCTTCGGTTGCGGTCGCCCCAACAAATATTGGTAGGCGCTTCCTGGTGTGGAACCAATCTGAAATACGAAGTTGGATTGGTGTTGCCAAAAGCCGTGAGCGATGGTGCAAGTTCAAGATAGCCTGCAATGGCTTTGCGAGCTGTATCGCTGAGCCTGCCATTTTCGACCATTGCATTTTTGCCGTCTTTCATCAGCTTGGTGTGAATATGCAATCCGCTGCCGGCCTTACCAACTGTAATTTTCGGTGCAAAAGTCACTGTTACGCCATGCCGATAGGCCAATGAGCGGAGTATCCATTTGGCAATCACGAGCTGATCGGCGGCATCTTCCAAAGTGGTAGGCATAAACTCAATTTCGTTCTGCTCGAAAAGTTTACCTTCCTGAGTGAAATTGCCCACTTCCGAATGGCCGTACTTGATCAGACAACCCGCTTTTGCCATCGCATTCATAGCCTCGGCACGAAGCAGCTCACCTTTGGCAAAGGGATACGACTCATGATAGCCTTTTTGATCGGTGGCCTTAAAAAGTGGTTGTTCATCGTAAATCACATAATACTCTAACTCGCCCATCACGTGAAACGAATAACCTGTTTTTTCTTTCAACGCCTGATGCGCCTTACGAAGAATATACTCGGGTGAGCTTTCGAGGGGTGTACCGTCTTTGGTGTAATAAGAGCATAATATGTCAATGGCCGGAACTTCAGAAAAAGGATTGACAAATGCCGTACGGTAACGCGGCACTACGTAAAGGTCGCTTGATCCGGCCTCAATAAAGGGAAAAAGGCTTGAGCCATCAATGCGCTCGCCTGTGGTGAGGATGGTGTTCAAATGGTCGCGCGAACTGATCACAAAATTGAGTGTCTTGAGCCGTCCGTCGCCGCCTGTATAACGAAAATTGATCATCTCAATGCGATGATCGGTGATGTATTTGATGATGTCGGCCTTGGTAAATTCAGAGGCAGTCTTGTTCAGGTATTTGACTAACGGATTGGGGTTTAGTTCGGTGAAAATTGACATATAGAAATATTATTTGATTGATATATAATTACTTACACTTCAGAAAAAGTATAAGGTTGATCCATCTTCTTTTTTGAAAAAACGTGCTAAATTAATACCTTTTTTCGCAGCCCGATATCTGCTTGATTTATAAAAAGAGAGTTAAATCTAAATTGCTATGAAACAACTTTTCAGTGCATGATTTATAGGTGAAAATTCAATTTCTACACAAGTTTAAAAGACAGTATAGATAGCCATAATTTCTTTCATGGCTTTTTTTGTATTAAATTTTAAATCAATCAATTGGCCTGTTCTCATATCAAATACCCAGCCGTGGATGGTAATTCGTTTTTCGAGCAGTGCTTTTTGCACATCACGGGTCTTGACCAAATTGATGCATTGTTCAATCACATTCAGTTCTACCAATCTGTCGTAACGAGCCTCGGTTTGCCCGATATTGTTGAGTTCAGCCATATGTAGTCTGTAAACATCGCGTATATTACGTAACCACGGGTTCAGCAAACCCTCGTCAGTGGAGCTCATAGCCGTTTTCACTCCGCCGCATCCATAATGGCCGCACACCACAATGCGTTTCACCCGAAGATGATTCACAGCATAATTGATGACAGAAAGGATATTCAGGTCGAAGCCTGAAATCACATTGGCAATATTGCGATGGGTGAAAACATCGCCCGGCTCAGAGGCCATAATGGCTTCAGTTGAGATACGGCTGTCGGAACATCCAAAGAATAGATATTTTGGCACCTGACGCTGCGATAACTTCTTGAAATAATCGGGATCGCTTTTCAGTCGTTCGGCTATCCATTCTTTGTTGTGTTCAAAAATCTGTCTTACAGTTTTATAGGCCATATTTCTTTAATTAAAAGTTACACTCTATTTGGGTAAAAGCTTTACCTATCTGCTCAATGAAAAAAATAAAAGGTTGTCTGGTCAGTCTTCATCCTTCTTCCGAATCAAAGATATGACCGGATTACGGATAAAACAAGTAGATTTTGGCCTCAGTTATATTAGTCTGATATTTACGACAAAAAAACTCTCGCAAAGGCGAACTAGCGGATGCTTTTTTATATCCCGCCAATCAGCTCAGACTTCGTCTGACTTTTTGCCGGGATATAAAAAAGAGGCTGACTTATCAGTCAGCCTCAATCTTGTTTGTTTGGCGGAGAGAGGGGGATTCGAACCCCCGGTTCCACGATAGTAGAACAACGGTTTTCGAGACCGCCGCATTCAACCACTCTGCCATCTCTCCGGGTTGAATTGTGTTTTTCATGAAAAGCTTAGGCTTTAATTCGATCGTGACGAACAAAAAAACCAAGCCTGCTGAACTTTTGAGGGTGCAAAAATAGTCTTTTTTTCAGTCGGAATCACACATACTGAAAAATAATACGATGAAATCGCCAGGGTAGCATCATTTGTAATATTTGACTGGAAAGCAGTTTAATTCTAAATCATATAAGCTGAGAACCACTATTTTAAATGGATAAACTTAGCGCTTCCAGATTTGACTTCTATCGGGCCCTGTGCTCACCAAACGAATGGGCACTCCGGTTTTTTTTTCGACAAAATGCACAAAAGCCTCAAATTCGGCAGGAAGTTTACCTTGTTGAGCTGCTTTACGGACATCAGTTTTCCAACCGGGCAAGGTTTCATATACCGGAATTAGTTCCTGAGCGTTGGGGTCAAATGGAATTTGTTGAATAATTTCCTGACCCGCCCGGTAAGCAGTGGCCACCTGAATCATGTCGAGCTCGTCTATCACATCGGCTTTCATCATCACTAATTCGGACACGCCATTGATCATAATGGAATAGTTGAGTGCAGGGATATCGAGCCAACCGCAACGACGTGGCCTTCCGGTGGTTGAACCAAATTCGTTTCCGTTTTTACGAAGCATTTCGCCGGTTTCATCGAAAAGCTCGGTGGCAAATGGTCCACTGCCCACACGCGTGCAATAAGCTTTGAAAATGCCAATTACCTTTCCGATTTGTCTTGGTGCAATGCCAAGCCCCGAACAAACGCCGGCAATGGTGGTATTTGAAGAGGTGACAAAAGGATAACTCCCAAAGTCAATGTCGAGCAAAGAACCCTGAGCACCTTCAGCCAAAATTCGTTTGCCCTGACGAATCAGATCGTTTATAAAATACTCGCTGTCAACAAGCTGCATGGTATTGAGCCATTCGGCTTTTTCGAGCCACTGGGTCTCATAAGCTTCAAACGACAAACCGTCAATGAGATGTCCGGAAGGATCGAACTGAAAAAGCTGAATCAGTTGCAGATGTCGGTTGCGAAGTTCACTATACCTTTTTTTGAAATTGGGCGCAGCAATGTCGCCAACTCTGAGTCCGTTGCGTCCGGTTTTATCGGTATAGGTCGGCCCGATTCCTTTGAGGGTTGAGCCAATCTTTGAAGCGCCTTTGGCATGTTCGCTGGCGGCATCGAGCAAGCGGTGAGTAGGCAGGATAAGGTGGGCTTTCCGGCTGATATAAAGGTTTTTGCCGCTTTGTGCACTGCCCTCTGACAAACGATGAAGCTCGCGATGAAGAATGACCGGATCAATAATCACACCGTTACCAATGATGTTGATTGTGTTGGGATTGAAAATTCCGGATGGAATGGTGTGTAAGACAAATTTTTTTCCGTCGAACTCAATGGTGTGCCCTGCATTGGGCCCCCCCTGAAAACGTGCGACAACATCGTAAGAAGGCGTTAACACATCCACAATTTTTCCCTTGCCCTCGTCGCCCCACTGGAGGCCCAATAAAACATCTACGCTCATGATATTTGAATTTTACCGTACAAGACATTATTGCACAAAACTCCCCATGCGGCGCTTTGGCAGGCAAAGTTAATTCAAACAAACGAATTCTCGCCAAAAGCAACGATAAATAGCCGAACAATCTCTGTGTGCCTTCTAATCAGTGTGATAGATTAACTCAATAAAAAAAGTGTAAATATTCGTAACGAAAAAGGAGAAATTCCAGGAATTTCCGCTTATTTCCAACAGTTATTGGCAGGATAACGATCAGGCGCTTTCCTGTTTTTTTACGCGCCCGTAAAAGATGAGGGAATGATGCGTAATCTCAACGCCAAGGATATCTTCAACGGCCTTTTGAATTTCCTGCACCCGTGGGTCGCAAAATTCAAGTACAGAGCCATCTTCAACACTGACAAAATGGTCGTGCTGCTTAAAACTGAGCGAGCGCTCAAATTGGGCGCAATTGTTGCCAAACTGGTGTTTGGTGACCAACGAACAGTCAAGAAGCAACTCAATGGTGTTGTATAAAGTGGCGCGGCTCACCCTGTATTTGTTGTTTTTCATCCGCAGGTAGAGCGTTTCGATGTCGAAATGGCCATCGGTGGCGTAAATTTCTTTCAGGATGGCATACCTTTCCGGGGTTTTGCGATGTCCTCTTTGTTCAAGATAATCGGTGAATATCGTTTTAACGGTTTCAAAAGTGTCCTTTTTTGCTTCACTCATACTGTTCCATTTTATTCCTTTACCGGACGAACCAAATTTTTCCACCCGGAGCCGGAATGACATTCTGCATCCTTTTCTCTAATTTTGCTGAAAACTTTGCTTCAGCATTTCAACGTGTAAAAGTAAGCAATTGTTTTTAATTAGAATCAATAAAAATAAAAAAATGGTTTTGCATTTAATCTGATTGGTTCTAAATACGTTATATTTTTTTTAACTGAAGTTCAAAGGATAACAATATGACTGAATTCGTTTTTACGGGTATCATTCAGGCTGTTTGCCGGCATTTTGGCATTGTTTGTGATCAGTTGGATCAGAAAACCAGTTTAGAACAAATTGGGCAGCACGACAGTAAACTTGTTTCTTTACTCGCGGCTTGTCAGCAAGCTCAAAGTACTGCCCGGTTTCTTTTGTCGGATTACGAATTACGCCACAAAATGCCGGATATCTGGCAGGCTCATTGCATACAATCGCAGGCAGATTCGGAGAGAGCTCAGGCTGATTTGGTGAATTATTGCCTCGAAAATGAAATTGCTGCGCAGGAAATTCTTCAGTTTGAGAAAGAGCACCATTCAACTTTGAGAAAACCTAATGAAATATAAATAGCTGTAAATTAATGATATAACGAATTTCATTATGATAGTCAGTCGTTATTGAAGTCAAAAGGCTTAACGAGATTCTCAAAAAACCGTAAGAGGCATTGTCAGTTCAAAAAAAAGTCGGAAATTTGCCGCTCATTTTAACCCTCTTATTAAAAAGTTTTAAAACTAAGTTATTATGCCAGTAAAAATGAGATTACAACGTCATGGTAAGAAGGGCAAACCTTTTTATCATATTGTAATTGCGGATGGTCGTGCACCACGTGACGGAAAATTTATTGAGAAGATTGGCACTTACAACCCAATTGCAAATCCTGCCGAGATTAATATTGATCAGGAGCGGGCGCTTACCTGGCTTCAGAACGGAGCCCAGCCAACTGACACAGTCAGGGCTATTCTTTCGTATAAAGGTGTTTTGTACAAACTTCACCTTTTAAAAGGTGTGGCTAAAAACGCTCTGACAGCCGAACAAGCTGAGGAAAAATTCCAGAAATGGATGACCGAAAAACTTGCCCGAATCGAAGCCAAACGGAGCGGCCTCAGGGATGCAGCCCGCACCGAAAAGAAAAAGGCTTTGGAAATTGAAATCAAAGCCAAAGAAGCGAAAGCTGCCGAAGTTGCCAAGAAGATGGCTGCTGCTCTCAAGGCAGAAAGCGAAGAAACTGCTGCTGAAGGAGAAAGCTCCGAAGCTTAGTTTAGCTCAACAACGCATTGAAGCCGGCCCCGATAAAGGCCGGCTTTCTTTTTAAGAAACCGAAAGACAGATCCTATTCACTTCATTGGACTAATTTTGCAAACCAAGCATCGAAGATCATGCAAAAAAAAGAAGATTGTTTTTATTTTGGGAAGGTGATCAAAACCCACGGTATCAAAGGCGAAATCAGCATACGCATTGATGCCGACAGTCCGCAGAACTACCGCCATCTTTCTCATTTTTTCCTTGAAATCCGCAACGGGCTGGTTCCGTTTTTCATTAGTAAAATGAGCATCCATACGGATAAAGCCTATGTGAAGCTTCAAGATATTGACACCGTTGAGGCTGCCGCCGGTTTGGCTGGTTTGGATATTTATCTCCCTTTAGAGCTTTTGCCCAAATTGACAGGCAACAAGTTCTACTTTCATGAGGTGGCCGGATTCAAAGTAGTTGACGCTGTTAACGGCGAGCTTGGTTCAATTGAAAAAGTGTTGGAATATCCCGGGCAGGCTCTTTTTCAGATCTTCAGCAATGGCCGTGAGGTACTGATTCCCATTCGCGATGAGCTGATTCAGAAAGTTGACCGTCGGTCGAAAACGATTTTCATCACTGCCCCCGAAGGTTTGATTGATCTTTACCTGAACAGTTAGGGACGGTGTTTATGGATAGCCGCCCTTTTCATTTTCGGCAATTTAGTATGTTGCATCAGGGTTCGACGATGAAGGTGGGCACTGATGCGGTTCTTCTGGGTGCCTGGACAAGGCTTCCCATGCAAGGTTTTGCACTCGATATTGGTACAGGTTCGGGCATACTGGCGCTCATGTTGGCGCAACGCTCCGCTTCACTTCAAATTCATGCCATTGATATTGACCGTGGTTCTGCCTTTCAGGCTGCTTTTAATTTTGGCAATTCGGCCTGGAGCAGCCGACTGATGGTATGGAACAGCAATGTTGCAGATTTTATTCCTTCCCCTCCAACCCTTCGTTATCAACTGATTATCAGCAATCCGCCTTTTTTTATTGACAGCTTTAAAGCGTCGTGCAAGCGTCGCAACTTAGCCCGGCATACCGACAGTCTGCCTCAAGAAAATCTGATTGAACACGCAGCCCGCCTGCTGGCGCCTGAAGGACGTTTTTCAGTAGTTATTCCTGCTGAGAATCAGGAAAATTTTATCCACAACTGTCTTTTCCATCAGCTTTGGCCAGCCCGTATCTGCAAGATTATTCCTGTTGAAGGTCGGGAGGCTAACAGGGTGATGATCGAAACTACTTTTCTAGCCATAAAGGAGCCGGAGTGCGAAAATCTTGTCCTGCGCGACAAAAACTTTGCCTTCACTCCGGCTTACAATACAATGATCAAAAATTTTTATCTTGGCATTGAATGAGCTGATTAGTTGATAATCATCTTGTTGCGATATGTTTTTTGACCATCGCTCACTTCTACAACGTATATTCCTTTACCCAGATTTGTTGCATCGAGCGATTGTGAATTGATGACATTTTCAAATGCAGCCACAATTTGTCCGCTGCTGTTGATCACTTTCACCTGCAAAGGCAATGAAGTGTTGGTGACAAGGAAGAAACGGCCTTTGTTTGGGTTGGGTGCGATGCTGGTTGCCATTGACCTGAATTTCTCCCCAAGGTCAATCACCGTTGTTGTTCCGGGGAAAGTTACTTTGTCAATCCAGGCACAGTCGCTGCCCTGGGCTACCATCACGTCTTTCTGATACGACCATTTGAGCACATGGCTGCCTTCGGTGATGGGATAGCTCATTTCTTCCCAGCCAATCTCGCCCGACCAGCTCCCCACTACATTATTGTCAATGGAGAATTTCAGAAAATCATAGTTAGCTTCCGACGAAACTTTTCGGGCAAACTTCACATTGTCGTTACCCATTACGATCAGGCTGATCCAGAGGTTCGACTGCTGGTTGTTGCCAATGGTGCCGGATTTTGCGCAAAAGTTGCCTTCGAAAGCGCCTCCCATGCTGATGGTCCAGTTGGCATTGCCACTGTGATTCCATTCATATTCGCCAAAGTTACCACTTTCAAAACCTTCGATACGTAATCCCACAGGCAGTATGTAGTCTTCAGAAACGCTGTAATCTCCGTCTAACACCTTGATCTGTAAGGGAATTACGGTTCCTGTCGGCGTTGTTGGGTTGACGGTCATCAGGAAACTGTGCTCTATCATTTCCCCTTGCGCGATAGAGTTTATCGTGGAAAGCGGGTTTTCAATATTCAGCCACGGGCTGTTGCTTTCCACCTTCAGGTCAAACGAACCCGTACAACTCCCAATATTGGAAACTCTTGCAATAAAACCAATGGTTTCGCCGGGATCCAACAAGCCATTGTTGTTTCCTGCGGCATCATTGATACTGAAATTGCCAATCAAAAATTGTGGGGCATTGACCGGGAAGCCAAAACTGCTTTGCCAGCTTGAATTTCCATCGCTGGCGTCAAGTTGAATCATCACCATTTCCTGGTTTGGGATACCATGGTTGATCTGGAGTGTCAGGGCATTTTCGAGGAAAACTGTTTCGCCGGCACCGATTGTACCGGTATTGAAAGAATTGATCACAAAGGTTATATAGGGGTTTGGGCTAATCGCAACAACGGAAACTGAGCTAACAGGTTCTAAACCAACATTTTTCAATTCAAGGTTTAACCGGATGGTTTCATCCACATCGGGAAAGCCGTTTCCGTTCCCTCCATTGGTGTCGTTGATCACGTAGCTGCTGTAAACGATGTAAGCTCCGGTGGCCGGGATGAAGGTGATGGGAAGCGCCTGAGTAAGGCAGTTATAGCCCGAAACAATGAGTTGTGCGCTCCCAATCTCAGTGATAGGCGAAGTGAACACAATTTCAGCCGTTCCACTATTATTGGTAATTCCTCTGCCTATGAGCTGTCCGTCCCGAAGAATACTGCAAACGGCGCCGGGCAAAGCAAAACCAGAAACTGTGACGTTGGCTGTGGTTGACGATGTGCCAATGACCAATTCAGGAGTGTAATTTACCTGAGTGGTGCGGGGTTCGGCCGACCAGACTGAAAGGGCGGGGTCGCCCAGAATGTTCAGGTCGTAGAAATTCCAGCGCAATGCTCCTTCTTCCCACTGGCCGGGGGCATTCACCCATGGCGCTGTCATGGTTTTGGATTCACTGAGGGCCAGCCCAAGCTTTGCAATCTTGTCATGGTAAATTGCATCGGTCATCTCGCGGTGCAAGTGAGCCGACGGGCCTTCGCTCTGCCCTTCGTTGAACCAGCCATAGCGCGAATTACCGATGACAGCTACTGCAAAATTCTCAATGTTCACCATTCGTTCCAAAATGCAATCGTTGTAGTCAAACGATCCGCAATCGCAGCCATGGGTATGAAAAATGGTATAGTTGTGAATAACGCCGTTGGTCTGTGCAAAATTGGCATTGGTAATGTCGGAATTGGTGAGTTTAGCTACATAGGTTTGGTTGGCATGGCCTACATGGTGCACATATTGTTTCCCCTGGTTGATGGCATTGATAAGGCTGCTTCCCGACCAATACTGGTTTTCGTCGTACATCTTCTGAATGTTATACGAAGGAGGGATTCCGTTGGTGGTGTAACCGTTATCGTTTCGAAGGCCAATGAGCAATTCGAGGTAATCGCTGCCCAGAGTTAAGGGGTTGTCGTAAAGGTCTTCGCCGGCCAACAATGGCTTTGTAAACTCCCCTAACACGGGTTGGGTCTGATATTTCAGGCTTTTGCTGATGAGGTTGTTTTGCTCGGTGGTGTTGCTGAAAGGTAACCGCCCGACGCCAATTTCAGGCAGAAGATCGTCCTCACCTACCTCGCCCCAGAGGTTATTTCCGTTGTTGTTCCAGTTTCCGTCGAGCGCTGCGTAGTAAAGATCGGCTGGAATACCGTTGTCTGAGTAGCCGCTACCTGATTGTGCATAGCAGTAAAATCCACGGTATGGAACCAATTCCACATCACCTCCAAGAATGACGGTTTCAATCTGGTTATCCTGGTATTTCTGAATAATCAGATTGCGGATTTTTTCTTGCAAATCTTGCCCCTGAACACTGCTGTTAATGGCTTCGGTGGTTACGATTTGCATGCGGTCGCCTTTGGCCAGATACATGGCTTTAAGTTGGTCAAACCCTGAAACATAAGCCTGTGGAGTGACCACAAGAATCTCAAAATCATCAGCGCCACGCTGTTTTGTGGGATAAGTTTTGATGATATCAGGATTTTGCGCAAGGCGTTCGACCTTCGCCATGATTTCGGACGAAGTTTTCAGCATTTTGTTTTGTGTGATTGCCCTGGCAGTAGGTTTAGTTTTTATGGTAACGGTAACTTTTTCGTAATAAAACAGTTGGCCTTCGGCAGGAATATATTCAACAGGGCTGAAAGATGCAAAAGCAAAACCAAACCCGTTCATGAAATGCGTGCTCAGATGTGGTTTTTCATCACCGGGATAAGGCTTTGCACTTTTATAGATGGTTTCATTTTTCTGAAAAACAGGAGCGTCTTTTGCCGACAGAGGTCGAGAGGGCTGGGTAGGAAACAGCTCGAAACGTCCGGGAATCGCAGTTTTTCCATCTTTCTCAATAGTGATGGAAATGGCTTCTTCGCCCTGTGGCAACAACAAGCTGATGGAGATGTAAGGGATCAAAGGCTCGCCACTTCTGCTGGTCAGCATGGCCTGATCGAAGTGTATCAGATCGTAACCTTGATGTTTAGAGAATGTTGGGGCTGCAAAATGGTAGGTATGAACCAATCCATCGGCCCATGTGCTTAGCCCGATCGAAAGAAGGGCAAAAGCCAAAAAGATTTTTTTCATAAATAAAGGAAATTGAACATTTTATTGAGAATCAAGTATATAAGTCGAAAGCAGGAGAAACGGCAGAAAAAGAGCTTCAAAATTACAGAATTTCATCAAAACGGTTTAACATTTTTAGGAATAAGCCTTCACAGGCATTTCGTTTCTTGTCATCTCGGGCAAGGTAGCACTGAGGAGCCTTAGCCAAATTTCGGGTGTAAGTAATTCTTTTTCTGAGCGTTGCCATATTGGAGAATTTGACAAAAAAGGTACGAAATGAGCAAACCATTCAAAATTGGGGAATTGAGGAAGATTCCTCCAAGCAATTCCTATGCGGGATTGGAATACCGGAAAAAGATTCAAGCCGGCTTTTATGGACTGTTTGAATTGCAAGTACTGAAGTTGTGAACGTTGTGCCGGCGCTAATCGCCAGTTTGGATTTTCAAGGGTGTCAAGCTTTCCGGGAAGTTGTCGGAAAAGTTCTACAAACAATTTCCCAAAAGATTTGTCCTGCATCCTGATTTCCATTGCTGAATCCCAGAAATCGGGCTGATAAAATGGAGATGTTGTCCAGCAAAATGACCTGTTTCGATCTTCACCTTCGAACAGCCAATGGACAGCTCTTTCATGATACATAAACATTTCGTACTGGTTCTCAAGCTTTTTCGATTCATAAGGTTTCAGGCTTTCGCGTAACGAATCCTGAATGAAATTAACCTCCACATCTAAAATCTGAGCTACAGAAGCAATGGAGGGAGCCCGATGTTTCCACAAAAGCAGCGGTAAAAGCTGATTTTGATGTATGAGAGGCAACGGAGGCCGGAGACTTTCAAGGGTTTTGTCGCCTCCATCACCGGTCATCATCTGCCATTGGTTTTGATGAAAGAGCTCTAAAAAAGGGATCAGAAAAGCCATGTCGGCACCATTCATCCCTTGCTTGAGTTGCAAAAGTCGGCTTACGTTTTCGGCTATTACAGGCGGAAGCTTGATTGTCTCAAATTGGCTATGATGAAGCTGTTTGGCAATTTTTCGTGCTGATATCCCATCTTTTTCTGCCGAGCCTTCGGCATCATGATAGGTCAGCCACTGAATATCAGTATTTTGCTTTTTAAGAATAGCCGCTATCAACCGGGAGTCAAGTCCGCCGCTTAGCGAAAGAGTCAAGTTGGGATTGGCTTCAAGACGATTGGTGATGGCTTGTCCAAGTGTGTGTAGCAGGCGTTTATTATTTTCATAATTGGCTTTTTGCCGACCTTCCCATTGCGGAAGGGTATGCCGGCTGGAAAACTTCCCCTCAGACAGGTCAAAAGCAATTTGTGTTGAGGGCGGGATACGTTTGACGCGCTCATCAAAGGTTTTGTTACCAAGTGGGTAACCAAACAAAAGGTTTTCGGCCATCGCCACTTTGTCGGCTTTGGGATGTTGTGTCAGTTGACGGACGAAACCAATTTCACGGGTGATACACCATTTTCCTTGTTCCTGAAGAAGATAAAGCGGAAGCCGGCCAAAACGGTCGTTGAAAATCAATCCTTTCTGTAAAATGCTGTTTATCAACACAACCACGAACTCACCATCCTGTTTTTCCACCCATTTCCCGATATGCCCAAGGCGAAACCCATCGTCTGTAAACCACGAAAAGCAATCTTCGCGCAAAGCATTTGGGTCGAAAGGATAGGTTTTTCCTTCGACAAATATGAGCCATTCGCCACGCTGCCAATGCAAAAAAGGATAGCCGGAATAAGTGAACGCTGCAACAAAAAGCCCTTGGCCGACGTTAAATTCTTGCCGTACAACCGGGTAATCAGTCCTCAGTGGTTGATGAAGCGCTGACTGAATCTCCAGTACAGAAAAATTGCAGCAGATGGCAAGACCTGGCATGGCAGTAAATTGATGTTGTATGAACAAAACATGCGGAAAAAAGCAGATATTTGCTGATTGGCCGCAGCAGACAATTTGTCCTTACAAAGGTAGCAAAAGCGCATGAAGCAAAAATTTGATTTACGAACGAGGACGGCAAAAGCGGAAACAAGTTTTCGTTTTGGAGTGCTGGCCAATAGTCTTTTTCTGGAATCATGGCAATATGAAACCATAAAGCTGCTGCTTGAAGAAGGCCATCGTCTGGAAATCTTCATTATAAAAAAGGAGTCCCATGAAAAGCCTTCCTTCATCTCCAAAATTCAAAATTATCCCTATAACCGCCTGATTTTCCGGTTATGGAACAGATTCATTTTCAGGCCATCCTCAAAAAAAACCAAAGACATCGCCGAGCTACTTTCCGGAGCCAAGCTGATGGATTGCAACCCTTTTGTGAAGGGGCATACCACCGAACTTCCAGAGGAAATGATTCGGAATTTAGAAAATGAGAACTTGGATTTTATTCTCCGTTTTGGTTTTAACATCCTCAGAGGCAAGGCTTTAAATATGGCAAGATTTGGCATTTGGTCATTTCATCACGATGATGAACAAGAGATAAGGGGCGGCCCGCCGGGTTTCTGGGAGTTTTACCATAAAGTGCCAAAAAACGGAGTTATTTTGCAAAAGCTGAGCGCCGGATTGGACAAAGGCTATCTCCTGAAGAAAAATTATTATCCCGTCATATATCATTCATATCAGGCACATCTCGACCAGATTTACACCGAAAGTGCGCTCATGCCGGCTCAGGTTTGTCGCAACCTTGATGTCGAACATTTTACTCCTCCCCTTTCCGAGACCCGGGCGCCCATCTTTAAACCACCCGGCAATTTTCAGATGATCTACTTTTTCTTCTTGTTGATTTACAGGAGAATAGAATTTCATTTTCGATTCCTTTTCCGGCACGAAGACTGGCATATTGCTCTAGTCGGTGGTTCCTGGGAAAGCGCAATGAAAATCCTGACCTTTTTAACCGGATTGCCCGTCAGAGCAAAAACTCCTATCTGGCTGATCCATTTTTTCTTGAAACATCGGACGATAAGCATATTTTGGCCGAAGAGTTCAATTACTCCAAAGGCAAGGGGCGCATCGTTGCACTCAAGGCTTCGGAAAATTATCAGACACCAAGGGTAGTTCTGGAGGAAAACGAACATCTGAGTTTCCCATATGTTTTGGAGCATGAGGGCAATCACTATTTGATTCCTGAATGTTATCAAAGCCGTACAGTTAAACTGTATAGAATTGATACAAAGGAGGTTAAAGCCCATTTCGTAGGTGAGTTGCTGACTGGTTATGCTGCTGTTGATCCTGTTGTTTTTCGGCATGAGGGGCGATGGTGGTTGCTTTTTACGGAAAAATCGTTCCCAAGCGTTCATCTTTACGCTTTTTACTCCGATCATCTTCTGGGGCCTTATATCCCGCATCAAAACAATCCGGTGAAGACTGACATCGCCTCAGCGCGCAATGCCGGAATGCCTTTTCGTGAAGGCGGAAAGCTGATCAGACCGGTTCAGGACTGCTCACTACATTACGGGCGTGCCGTTAACCTTTGTGAGATCCTGTCGCTCAGCCCCAGCCATTTTGAAGAAAAAATTGTCGGAAGGCTCTCCCCTTCGCCCCTTTGGCCATACAAGCATGGGCTTCACACCTATAACAAGTGCTCCGACGGCATCCTGATTGACGGGAAACGTTTTGGTTTCACTGTATCCGGTTTTCTACATCAGGCGGAACTCAAATTCAGGAAAGGAAAATGATCCGGAAAATTGTTTCTACCTCTTTCACGCGTATTTTAAACGCCTTCTCGGGATTGGTCATCCTGTGGATTGCTACCAATTTCTTAGGCAGTCGTGAATGGGGGGTGGCCGGATTGGTGATGCTCGATGTTTCGCTCATTTTGTTGGTTGCCGATATGGCCGGCAATGCATTGGTCTTTTACAGTTCGCGGCGACAACTTAAAAAATTGATGACTTTGGCCATCGTTTGGCTTATCTTTATTGTTTCCATAACCGGCGTCGCCCTGCTCCTATTGAGATCTTGGCCTAAACTGTTACATATCCTTGTCCCCGAAGGCTATGGACTCATTATTCTGATCTTGGTGATACTTAGTGGATTACATGGCATTAATCAAAATATTTTGCTTGGAAGAGAGCAAATAAAGAAATTCAACATTTTGTTTACCCTTCAGTTCTTGTTAGTGATTCCGCTCATGGCATTATTGATCTGGGGTGCTGGAGTACGCACCGCCTGGGCATTTGTGTGGTCACAAACAATCTCGTACGCCGTGAGTGTTTCATTTGGCTTTCTTTTTCTGATACAGCTTCCCAGGACAACGGAACTCAGAGCGCCAACCCTGCGCGAGATGTTGGATTTTGGTTTGATGACCCAGCTTTCGAGTATCACCCATTTATTGAACAAGCGATTAGGTTTTTATTTCATCCGATCGCTTTCAGGCCTGGCCAATCTTGGAGTTTATCATTCGGCCACTCAGCTTACCGAGGGATTGAGGCTGATTGGACAAAGCATCTCGTTGGTTCAGCTCTCGGCCATAAGCAACTCAAACAATGCGGATTATGCCAAAGAAATTACCATCAGATTGATGAAATTGGCAGTGATGATCACGCTTTTTGCGGTCATAGTACTTTGCCTAATTCCTTCTGCCTGGTTTAGTGCGATATTGGGAAAAGATTTTGGAGGTGTCAACACGGTGATTTTCGTGCTCAGTCCGGGCGTTGTGGCATTAGCGGCCAATGCCATTTTCAGCCATTTTTTCTCGGGTACAGGGCGTCCGAAACATAACCTTTATGCCTCAATTACCGGGTTTTGCGTTTCGCTTCCATCGGTTATCTTTTTGGTTAAACCATTTGGGATGTTGGGTGCTGCGGCCTCGGCCTCTATGGCTTATATGGCTGCTGTGGCCTACCAATGGATTGCCTTCAGGAAAATTACAGCCGCCCGAATCGGTGATTTTGTCCTTCGAAAAGATGATATTCGAATTGTAAAAGAACTGCTTCGAAAAACTGTTTCAAGAAAAACAGCAGAAAGATGATTTTTTGTTTCCACGAACATCTTTTTCAACGAATAGGTTCTTGAAGGCCATACTTTTGATAAACTGCTCATAACCTACGCGAACTTTGAAGAAGTTCAAGATCATTTTAGGAAATTCAAGCCGAGCTTTCATCAAAACAAAGAAATTTTAAACTTTTTTCTTGGAGATAAATTCAATTTCGCTCAAACAAATATTATTTTTACGCCTACAAATTAAGCCTTAGCAAAAATTGAAGCCAGAAATGGATCAATACTCCGGGTTTGATAAAATCATTTTTTATAAATACTCAATCTGTTAAATATATTATTCCAAGTTTACATTTAATTTCAACCTTCAAAACAATGAGAAAACTATGAAGAATTATTTACTCTTATGCACGGTTTCGCGCCGGCTTTGGATTCTTCTGTTCGTTCTGATGTTTGCCGCGCCGAGTCTGCTGCAAGCTCAAACAAGGAATGTCTCCGGCACTGTAACCGACAGTTCGACGGGTGAATCATTACCCGGTGCCACGGTGATGATCAAAGGAACGAACAAAGGCACTTCCACCGATTTAGATGGCAATTTTGCTTTGACGCTTTCCCCGGGCGAAAATACGGTTGTGGTGAGTTATGTTGGGTACGAGACGGCAGAAGTAATTGTTGGTCAATCACTTCACCTAAAAATCAGTCTTGCGACTGCCAAAGCCAGCCTTCAGGAAGTGGTAGTTGTGGGTTATGGTACTGTGAAGGTGAAAGACCTTACTTCGAGCATCACTACCATCAAATCGGATGAATTGGCTAAAACACCTTCATCGCAGCCCATGCAGGGACTTCAGGGCAAGGTTGCCGGTCTGCAAGTGGTGGGCGGCGGCGGCCCTGGCGACAGCCCAACGGTGCGGCTTCGCGGTATCGGGTCGTTTCCCGGCAGGGGGAGCGATGCTCCGCTTTATGTCGTTGACGGCATGTTTTACGACAATATTGACTTCCTTAATCCCGGCGATATAGAGTCGGTCTCGGTGTTGAAAGATGCCTCGGCAGCCGCCATCTATGGTGTAAGGGCAGCCAATGGGGTCATTCTCATCAGCACTAAATCGGGTAGTCACAACAAAAAAACCGAAGTCACCTATGATGGCTATTACGGGTTTCAGAATGCACAAAATATTGTGAAAATGGCCAATGCACAACAGTTTACCATGATGGCCATAGAGTCGGGTTCGCCTGCTGATCAGTCGTTTATCCTCAACGCTATGCAGCGTTATGGCCGTAGCCGAATCAACCCCAATGTACCGGATGTGAACACCGATTGGTATAAAGAGATCCTGCAAATAGCTCCACAAAGCAATCATAACCTTGATATCAGCGGTGGCACTGACAAAGCACGCTATTCATTGGGAGCAAATTATTTTTATCAGGACGGTATCCTGAAAATGAAAAACGAATATGAAAGGGTCAATCTCCGTTCCAAGATTGATGTCAAGGTGAATGACTGGCTTACGGTTGGAGGCAACATCATCTCGAGTAATGCCAACAAGTTCAACCCACAAAATTCGGCATGGAATCAAGCCTACTTTGCTGTACCTATCATGCCGGTTTACGACGAAAACCTTACCAATGCCCATCCGTTAAACTATGCCAATGCACAGGATTTGGGTTATCGCAGCGGACAGAACCCCTTCCCAACCTTAGACTTCAACATTGACCGGATGAAAATAAAAAAGATGACAACGGCCTTTTTTGCCGATTTTACGCTCCTGCCTAAAATGTTATCTTTCAAAAGCACCTATAATTATTATTATTCATCCGTTGACCAGCGCGTAGTCAATCTTCCGTGGTTTATCGGCAACAGTTTCCAGAATCCTGATGCCACCATTACCCGCACTCTCTCACTGTTCAACACGAGCATCTGGGATAATGTGTTAACCTTTAATAAAGACATTCAACGGCATCATTTTACTTTGATGGCCGGTTCGTCGTTCAAGGACGAAGATATGTTAGTGGTTTCGGCTCAAGGCAAAAATTTTCCGACCAATATGGAACAGGCTTGGTATCTCGACCAATCGCTCAACATTCCTGCTGAAGCCGTTTGGGATAATGGTCTGCGGCAATATGGCATGTCTTATTTTGGTCGTTTAGCCTACAATTTCAGCGATCGCTATTTGTTTTATGCCACTTTCCGTGCCGACGGCAGCAATAAATACCAACAAAAATGGGGTAAATTTCCTGCTTTTGGTTTGGGCTGGGTCATTTCGGAAGAGCCCTTCCTGAAGGGAAATCGCTATATCCAGTTTCTTAAACTTCGTGCCAGTTGGGGTCAACTTGGCAATGAGTCCGTTCCGGCTTCCGACGGCGCATACACCACACGTGTGGTTACTACTACCCTTGGCGGCATCGTCTATTCGGGCACCGTTGTCAGCAATTCATTCAGTTGGCTCAAATGGGAGCTTGTCGAAGAAACCAATATCGGTTTCACCTCGCGTTTGCTGAACGACCATCTGGCTCTTGACATAGATTATTACCGTCGTGATACTAAGAATGCTGCCATTCCGGTCATTAATCCAGGAGTAGGTAATAGCGTACTTAAACCTGTCGGTGTGATTCGCAACAGTGGTATTGAACTCGAAGCTACCTGGACTAACAACATCAGCAAAGATTTTAACTATTCAGTCAGCGCCAATTTCTCGACCCTTAAAAATCAGGCTGTTGACCTTTACGGACAAACCTATATTGACGGCGGTAGCGCCGAATTCCGTCAACGCACCTACCTCAACGAGCCGCTGATGGCCTTCTACGGGCGTAAGGTGGCCGGGGTTTATCAGAATCAGGCCGAAATTGATGCCGATCCCATTGCTGTGGCCAATGGTCTTGTTCCGGGCGATTTCAAGTATGTTGACCAAAACAAAGATGGCAAAATTGACGACGACGACCGTGTGATCTTAGGTTCGTATTTCCCCAACATCATGTATGGCGGCAACATCAACCTCAACTGGAAAAACCTCGATTTCACGCTCAGCTTTTACGGGCAAGCTGGCAATAAGGTGTTGAACCGCAAACGCGGCGAAATCATCTGGATACCCGATGGAAACCTCGATGCCGAACTTGCTGTGAACCGCTGGCATGGGGATGGTACCTCTAACAAATACCCAAGTTCGGCTGGACTACGCAAAGGATGGAATCAAAAAATGAGTGATTATTTTGTGGAGGATGGCTCGTTTTTCCGTTTCCAGAATATCCAGCTTGGCTATACAATCAATAACAAAACCTGGTTCAATGGATCTTTCCCGATAACACGTGTATTTTTCACCGCCGAACGCCCGCTCACGATGTTTAAATACAACGGTTTTACACCCGAAGTTGCCAACGGAATTGATACTCAGACCTATCCCGTTGCAGCAATTTATACCCTTGGCCTTAATGTGAAATTCTAATCCAAAACAGCTATTGACATGAAACGAAATATTTTTCTCCGTAAAACAGCCCTTTTCTTCGTTGGAGTGTTGGTTTTGAGCAGTTGCAGTAAATATCTCGACGAGCCGAAAGAAAACACTAATCCCACCGGGCAAACTGATTACACCGTCAGCAGCAATATGATTCTCCCGCTTGTCGGCACCTATCAGGAGTTTAACAGCATTGAATGGGAGTGTTTTCCGTTAATCTCCGTTCGAGGTGATGATGTGAACGCAGGCGGACTGGGTGATCAACAGGATTTTGCCGAAACCGATAAATTCCATTACAACAAAGACTATTGGATGTACAACTCGCTCTGGCAGAACTTCTATCAAAACATGCTCTCTGCCAATTCGGCAATGGAGCAGGTGGCGCTTTACCAAGAACATGGCGCTAACAAAGCTCTTGGCGACCAATATATTGCCGAAATTAAAGTACTCAAATCGTTCTGGCTCTTTCAGCTTAGTCGCGTTTGGGGCGCACTTCCGGTACCTCCCACCTCTTCGCCTTCCGATCTTTTTGCAGCGAAACTAAGCAGCAAAGACGAAGTAATGCAGATGATTTCGGACTGGATGGATGAAGCCATTCCACTTTTACCTGCTGTCAGACCCAACGAAAGGACCGATCTTCCAGGCGGTATCACCAAATTTACTGCATTGGCAATGAAGGCTTTGGCTAATCTTGAGCTAAAAAAATATACTGAAGTTGCCAATGCTACCGGCGAAATAATCAACTCCGGAAAATTTACCCTCGAGCCTGATTTCTATGAACTTTTCAAAATCAAAGGAAAGCTGAATAACGAGAACATTTGGGAACTCCAGTATTCTGATCTTGGGCAAGGTACAGGCGACAATTACGCTTATCTTTTTGCCTTTTTCGGCCCGCAAGGCTGGACACCCGCAGTTGCCGGTGCCGGCGATGGATGGGGATTTTTTGAGCCAAGCCTGAAATACATCAAATTCATGCTCGACCGTGGCGAAACGATCCGCCTCGAAACCACCGTGATCTTCACTGATCGTGGTATCAACGAGCTCAAAAGCGATCCCCATTATGCCGACCTTCCGGCGTGGATTTCCAACACCACACGTTCAGGCGACCGTTTCAACGACTATGCACGCGCAATGTTCGCCAGTGGCAAACATTACCTGCCTTCGAACCAGCTTACACCCGGGCGTACTGACTACGGAACAAACAAGAACTTCACTGTTATCCGTTATGCGGAGATCTTGTTGATGTATGCCGAAGCTGTCGTTCAGGGTGCACCCGAAACAGCCGGCTCTGCAAGCGCAGCCGTTAATTTAGTGAGAGAACGCGCCGGACTGAGCCCTCTTTCAAGCGTTAACCTGCAAAATGTGATGGACGAAAAATTTGCCGAACTAGCTACCGAATGGGGAAGCCGGTTCTACGATATGGTACGACTTGGAAAATCAAACGAGCTCAGCTATGACGGTCGTACCTATTCCGATGACAAAGCCTTCCTGCCCTATCCGCAAAATCAGGTTGACCTCTTGCCAATCCTCGGACATTAATGATTGAAACGCAAAATCACAACATCATGAAACGATTCAAAATATTCGCAGCTTTTGCCCTTTTGCTCTTTGTTGGCTATTCGTGTAACAAAGGCATTGATCCCATTACCGAGGTAAAACCAAAACCCGATGCGGCCGAACCCACTCTGGAAATTGTTTACCCGGTTGAAGGAAAAATCGTCCGTTCCGATCAGGAGGTTGCTACCATCGTCATCAAGTTGGTGGCCGAAGACGATGTTGAGCTCAAATCGGTAACCTTGCGACTTGATGGTGCCGAACTGATTACCTACACCCAATTCAAAGATTATCGCCGTGCGATGATTGAATACACCTACACCAACCTCACCGATGGCGAACATAGCCTGAATGTTTTGGTAACTGACCTTGTAAACAATACAGTTGAGAAAACGGTGAATTTCAAAAAGGTGACCATGCCCGTGTACAACCCGCTAGCTGGCGAAACGCTTTATCTGCCTTTCGAAGAAACACTGTTAGACGGTATCAGCGGCGAAAGCTTAGAGATGACAGGCCAGACAGGTTTTGCAGAAGGAAAAGTGGGAGCAGCTTATGCCGGCGCTGCCGATTCTTATATCAGCATGCCTTCATCGCGGATAGCTACACCAGAGTTTAGCGTTGCTTTCTGGTATAAACCCAACCCGGTCCCCGAACGCGGTGGTATGATTGCCATCAGTCCAACTGGCGACAACCGCAAAGTAGGCTTCCGGCTCTTCCGTGAGGGAAATGCAACCGAACAAAAAATCGGGCTTAACATCGGCATTGGAAGCGACGAAGTGTGGATCAATCCATTTGCAGTTTTTGCTCCCGAAGGACAATGGATCCATGTGGCCATCTCAATCTCCACTAGCTCGGTTACGGTGTTTGTCAACGGCGAAGTTGTAAAAGATGTCCCAGTTGCCAATCCGATTGACTGGACCGGCTGCCCGGGAATGACGATCGGTTCCGGCGCACCCAATTTCACCTATTGGGAACATTTTTCTGACCTGAGCCTCTACGACGAGATGCATTTCTTTAGCAGACCGATCACAGCTGCAGAGGTTCTCAGCCTGATGGGCACGAAATAGGCCATTTCAACGTTATCATAATAGAGGGAGGATAAACCCTCCCTCTTTTTTTTTCAAACTAAAAATAGCTGCCGGTAGCATCTTCTCTACGGCAAAACCTGTTTGAAAAACATGAAAGAATCAAAAGCATGAAAAAATCTATGGGAGCCATTCTAAATCTTCAAACAATCCATTTTATCCTCATTACCAGCCTATTGTCTGTTACAGGATGTAAGCCTGATGACCAACCCCAACCCGGGCAACTGACTGTTATGGAATGTAGTATCGGCGACATCCAATTGAATGTGGCTGCCCAGGTTCAGAATGTGTCACTCACCAAAGAGGTGAGAATCGTTTTTTCACATGCCATTGACAGCGTTTCGGCCAAACAGAATGTACTCTTGAAAAATAGCTCTGGGCAAGTGTTGAGTAGTCAGAGACTTTCTTTTGAAAACGATGGCAAGACGCTTTTACTTCGTCATGCACCTTTGGCAAAATTGCAAACCTATACCCTATCGCTCGAGGCCGATCTAAAAGGTCGTTCAGGCGAAACCTTCAGCGGTGCAGTCTATCGTTTTCAAACCGTTGACGGGAATTTCACGTTGCTTAGCGCTAAACTTGACGGCCGTAATTTTCTCCCATCTGAAAACTTCTACAACATCCGCAGAGATAGCCTTGAAATTGAGCTTACATTTTCGGATGACCTGGACACCAATGGAATACGTTCCAAATTCCTGTTAAATGGTCAGGCAGTTTTCAGTTTTACTTTTTTGGATGAATACAAAACAGTCGTGTTGCGACCGAAACAAACCCTTGCTGGTTACGAGCGTTATGTTTTTGTGGCTTCCTCATCATTGCGTTCCTTGTCCGGAGATAGTTTCGGTGGTTTCAGCAATTCGTTTATTACACGAGAAGACCCTAACCCAAAATTTCCATTGATCAGTGATGATGAGCTTCTTAGTCTGATACAACATCAAACTTTCCGCTATTTCTACGATTTTGCACATCCGGCAAGCGGCATGGCTCGCGAACGCAACAGCTCGGGCGATATTGTTACTTCAGGTGGCTCAGGATTTGGCCTCATGGCCTTGATCGTGGGAATAGAGAGAGGATTCATCACACGACAGGAAGGGCTTGCACGACTTGAGAAAATGATCCATTTCCTCGAAACCTGCGACCGTTTTCATGGCGCATGGCCGCACTGGCTCAACGGAAATACCGGGCGCACCGTGCCTTTCAGTCCGAAAGACGACGGAGGTGATTTAGTAGAGACTTCGTTCGTGGCCCAAGGTTTACTGACTGTGCGACAGTATCTGAACCCTACCGACACTCAGGAATTTGCCCTTATTGAACGTATCACCAACTTGTTCAATGAAATAGAATGGGACTGGTATCGTAAAAACAATGCCAACGTCTTATACTGGCATTGGTCGCCCAATTTCGGCTGGCAAATGAATCATCAAATAATCGGCTACAACGAAGCCCTGATCACTTATGTAATGGCCGCTTCTTCTCCAACACACAGTATCCCTCCCGAAGTGTATCATCAGGGTTTTGCCCAGAATGGCGGTATCCGCAATGGCAAAACCTTCTACGGCTACACCCTACCTTTGGGTTTCGACTATGGTGGTCCTTTATTTTTTGCCCATTACTCTTTTTTGGGTCTCGACCCACGCAATCTTTCCGATCAATATGCCAATTACTGGGAACAAAACACTTATCATGCCCTGATCAACTATTCGCATTGTGTGGCCAATCCACGTGCTTATCCTAACTACAGTACACACTGTTGGGGGCTCACTGCTTCCGACATTCCGGGCGGATATGGTGTGAGTGAGCCTCCCAACGATCGCGGTGTCATCACCCCAACGGCCGCCGTCGCTTCAATTCCATACACCCCGGAGCAGTCGTTTGAGGCCATCCGTTTCTTCTACTACACCCTCGGCGATCGGCTTTGGGGCCCTTATGGGTTTTATGATGCCTTCGATGTTCATAGCGCATGGTGGGCCGATTCATATCTGGCCATTGATCAGGGGCCAATCGTCATTATGATCGAAAACTACCGGACAGGTTTACTCTGGAATTTGTTTATGAGTGCCGGTGAAGTACAAACAGGCCTCCAGAAATTAGGCTTTAGCTTTTCAACCAAATAATCGTCAATATGTATAAAACCTTCTTTATATCAGCCATTTATATCCTGAGCCTTTGCAGTTTTTCAAGCTTTTTGGATGCACAACCTTTCACCTATTGCAACCCAGTCAATATTGATTATGGCTATACACCAATCCCAAATTTTGCCCAATGGGGCAAACATCGTGCAACTGCCGACCCTGTAATTGTCAATTACAAAGGGGAGTACTACCTGTTTTCGACCAATCAATGGGGTTATTGGTGGAGCAACGACCTGAGTAATTGGAATTTTATCAGCCGACGCTTCCTGAGGCCATGGAATGATAGCAACGATGAGCTTTGTGCACCCGGCGTTGGAATCATCGGCGATACCATGCTGGTGTTTGGATCCACTTATACAAGGCAATTTACCCTCTGGATGAGCACTAATCCAAAAGAAAATCAATGGCAACCTTTAGTTGACTCTTTGGAAATCGGCGGGTGGGATCCGGCCTTTTTTACCGATGATGATGGCCGCTTTTATATGTATAACGGAAGCAGCAACCGTTATCCCTTATATGGCATTGAGCTGAACCGGAAGACCATGCAACCCATTGGAACACGTAAAGAACTCTATTTGCTCGAACCTTATAAATATGGTTGGCAACGTTTTGGCGAACATTATGACGATACTTTTCTCGACCCATTCATCGAAGGCGCATGGATGACCAAACACAATGGTCGTTATTATCTTCAATATGGTGCGCCCGGCACCGAATTCAGCGGATATTCCGATGGTGTTGTAGTTGGCGACCATCCTCTGGGGCCATTCCAACCTCAGTCCATGCCATTCAGTTATAAACCGGGCGGTTTTTCCCGCGGAGCCGGACATGGCGCCACTTTTACCGACAATTTCGGTAACTATTGGCATACATCAACCATTGCCATTTCCGTAAAAAATAATTTTGAACGACGTATAGGCATCTGGCCGGCCGGTTTCGACGACGACGGCGTCATGTATTGCAATACTGCTTTTGGCGATTATCCACATTATTTACCAGCGGCAAATAAACAGGATTATTTCACCGGCTGGATGTTGCTCAATTACAACAAAGCTGTCGAAGTATCTTCTAGCCTTGGTGGCCATTCGGCCAACAATGCTGTGGACGAAAATATCCGTACTTATTGGTCGGCCAAAAGCGGTGACAAAGGCGAATGGATCATGACCGATTTGGGTGAAATATCCACAGTTCGGGCTATCCAGCTTAACTTTGCCGATCAGGATGCCGAATTTCTTGGCAAAACCATCGGAAAAGCACATCAGTACCAGATATTTGCTTCGAACGATAAAAAGTCCTGGCGATTGGTGGTGGATAAACGTCAAAACACCAAAGATGTGCCCCATGACTATATTGAGCTCAATAAGCCATTAGAAACAAGGTATTTGAAGGTAGTCAATCATCAAATGCCGACAGGAAAATTTGCCTTGAGCGGATTGCGTGTTTTTGGCAAAGGAAAAGGCTCAGTGCCGGAGCAAGTTGGCGAATTGATTGTTTTACGCACTGAAAAAGACAAACGCTCGGCCTGGGTTAAATGGAAACCTGTGGATGGGGCTTATGCCTATAACCTATACATGGGTCTTGCACCCGACAAACTTTATAATTGCGTGATGGTTTATGGCGCCAACGAATATTGGCTCAAAACACTCGACAAAGACGAAGCCTATTTTTTTACAATTGAAGCAATCAATGAAAATGGCGTTAGCCAGCGATTACCCATTCAAAAAGTAAACTGATGAAAGCAGTACACAAACATCTTTTGCTCAAATACTTACTATGTTTTGTATTGGGCATTTCCGGCCTGAATGTTCAGTCCCAGCGAATTTATGATAATGATATCCGCGCTTTTGTGGTTGCGGACAGTTTGCATCCGCCAGGTGCTGAAACTACCCTTTTCACCGGAAGCTCCTCAATCCGGATGTGGGACGGTATTGAAGATTACTTTCCTGGTCTGCCTCTTTCGCAGCGGGGCTTTGGAGGTTCAACCATTGACGATTTGGTGTATTATGCCCCACAGATCATCTTACCTTATACCTGGAAGCAAATCGTAATTTACTGTGGCGAAAACGACCTTGCCAACGACCCGACCCTCACGACTGATTCACTCTTCGCCAATTTTAAAACGCTTTTTCGGATCATTCGTTCGCACCAGGAAAATGTACCAATTCTGTTTATCTCACTTAAACCCAGTAACAATCGCCTGGTCCATCTTGCGCGATTCAAAGAAGCCAACGAAAAAATCCGGCAATTCCTAGAACAGCAACCAAACAGCCAGTTTGTAGATATCTGGCCATTGATGCTCAATGAAAAAGGCCTCCCCGATTCAAATTTATTCCTCGACGATGGGCTGCATATGAATGCAAAAGGCTACGTGCGTTGGACTCAAGAACTTAAAAAATATTTAATCCCATAAATCATATCATGAAAAAAACGATTTACTTCTTTATTCTTGCAACAATAGCCTTGTTTGGGCTTTCGTTCAGTCCACAGAAATCAGGGGATTCTGACCAGAAGATGCATCGTTTCATTGATGACCTCATGAAAAAGATGACGCTCGAAGAAAAAATCGGACAGCTCAATCTCCCTGCTTTTGGCGATATCGTCACAGGCCAGGCCTCGAGCTCCAATGTAGGAACGAAAATTAAAAATGGCCAGGTCGGCGGTTTGTTTAATCTGAAATCGGTAAAGAAAATACGTGAAGTTCAGCGAATTGCTGTCGAAGAAAGCCGATTGAAAATCCCTTTGATTTTTGGTATGGACGTCATCCACGGCTACCAAACCACCTTCCCTATTCCTTTGGCCATGGCCGCGAGTTTCGATCCATCGTTGGTTGAAAGGATGGCCCGGGTTGCCGCAACAGAAGCCACTGCAGATGGCATCTGCTGGAATTTCTCACCAATGGTTGATATTTCGCGTGACCCCCGCTGGGGACGAATTGCCGAAAGCGCCGGCGAGGACCCGTACCTTGGCTCTAAATTGGCGGAAGCTTATGTCAAAGGCTATCAGGGCGAGCGGCTTTCTGACGAGAACACCATGATGGCATGTGTCAAACATTTTGCACTTTACGGAGCTTCGGAAGCCGGCCGCGACTATAACACGGTGGATATGAGCAAGGTACGTATGTACAATGAATATCTGCCTCCCTATAAAGCTGCGGTGGATGCCGGTGTGGGGAGCGTGATGACTTCTTTCAACGAGATTGACGGAATGCCTGCCACAGGCAACAAGTGGCTACTCACCAATCTGTTACGCGACCAATGGGGTTTCAATGGCTTCGTAGTAACCGACTATACTGCTATCAATGAAATGATAGATCATGGCATGGGCGATCTTCAGCAAGTTTCGGCTCTGGCCCTCAAAGCCGGTACCGATATGGATATGGTGGGCGAAGGCTTTTTAACCAGTCTTAAAAAATCGTTAGACGAAGGTAAAGTGAGCGAGAACGACATCAACCAGGCATGCCGACGCATCCTCGAAGCCAAATACAAATTGGGGCTATTTGACGATCCATATCGCTATTGCAATGAAGAGCGCGCAGAAAATGAGATATTTACTGTAGAAAACAATCGCATTGCCCGTGAAACAGCCACACAAACTTTTGTGTTGTTGAAAAACGATCAGGATCTGTTGCCTATCGAAGCAAAAGGTAAAATAGCGCTCATCGGGCCTTTAGCCGATAATATTCAGAATATGCCCGGCACCTGGAGCGTAGCAGCGGACTACACCCAGTCGGTTACTGTACTTCAAGGGTTTACCGAAGCTATGAAGGGCAAAGGGGAGCTGTTTTATGCCAAAGGATGCAATATTGTGGACGATGCGACAATGGATGCACGCGTTGCGCCATTTGGCCGGCCCTCGTTCGATCAGGGGAAACCATCGGAACAACTGCTCAATGAAGCCGTTGCCACAGCGAAAAAAGCCGATATCATAGTGGCCGTCATGGGCGAAGCTGCCGAAATGAGTGGCGAAAGTTCCAGCAGAACCGATATCGGACTGCCCGAAAACCAAAGAACTCTCCTTGCAGCATTACTCAAAACAGGTAAACCTGTTGTGATGGTGCTTTTTGCCGGACGCCCGATGACACTGAGTTGGGAAAACGACAACATTCCAGCTATCCTGAATGTTTGGTTTGCTGGAACACAGGCCGGTAATGCCATTGCCGATGTTGTTTTCGGGAAGACAAGCCCTTCCGGAAAACTTCCGGCTACATTCCCCGTCAATGTGGGTCAAATACCTATTTATTATAATCACAAAAACACCGGAAGACCTCTCCAGGGAGCATGGTTTCAGAAATTTCGCAGCAACTACTTAGATGTCCCGAATGAACCTCTCTTTCCCTTCGGTTTTGGCTTGAGCTACGGACGGTTTGAATACAGCGATTTTAACCTGAGCAAAACTCAACTCAAAGGGAATGATCAACTGATAGCCTCAGTCTCGTTGACCAACAATGGGAAACATGATGCTCAGGAAGTAGTACAGCTTTATATTCGCGATTGGGTTGGGAGTATCACCCGCCCTGTTGCCGAATTGAAGGGAATCCAGAAAGTATTGGTGAAATCCGGTGAAACAAAAAATATCCAATTCACCATTACCCCCGAAGACCTGAAGTTTTATAACGCCGAACTGAAATACGACTGGGAAGCCGGCGATTTCGATATCATGATCGGTGGAAACTCCCGCGATTTGCTCAAAAAAACGATCCATTGGGAAAAATAAGCGTTTCGGAATTTTTCCAAAAAAAAGCCCTGTAAACTTGAAGATTACAGGGCTTTTTTGGCATATTCAGTATTTTTAATTTGGCATCACTTCCAACAGTTCGATATCAAACACCAAAGTTGAAAATGCAGGCAGATCGGCCGACCGGGCGCTTTCGCCATAACCGAGCTTCGAAGGAATGATAAATCTGCCTTTGCTACCTTCTTTCATCAACAGAAGACCTTCCTCCCAACCCTGAATGACCTGACTTTGTCCGAGTACAAACGTAAAAGGCTGATCCATGTCGAGGCTGCTTTGTAGTTTTTCTCCCTTAAGATTGTAGAGGGTATAATTTACTTTGACTTTGTTGCCGGCAACAGGCGATTTACCGCTACCCTTCACCTTCTCAATATAATACAAACCAGATTCTGTTGGGTTGACAGTGATTTTCTCTTTCTTCAAATAACTTTGAAGATTTTGGTTTTCCAGCTCCATTGCCTGACGCAATGCTTCTTTTTCATTTTCTAAGTTTTGCTTTCTCTCTTTCTCATATTGAGCTTTCGAGACGATATCAACAAGCTTCACTTCATAAAGCAATGGCGTATATGGCGGAATGGCATCGCCGGCGCCAAGACTGTCGTAGGCCAGATGAGAGGGTACAATCAAAACAGCTTCTGTTCCTTTTGACAGATAGGCCAGTGCTTCCTCAAAACCTTTAGTGTCAATTTCCTTTCCGAATTCAATATCCAAAGGCGCTGCATCAAAATTGGAATACAAAGTACGTCCATCTAAAAGCGACATCCTGATGAACATCTTCATCATTTCGCCGGGTTTGGCTTTCGAGCCCTTTCCTTTCACTTTTTCAATATAATAAAGTCCGCTAGTCAAGGGTTCTGTCTTGATCTTACTTTCGGCTAGGTATTGTGATATGAGCAGTGGTTCTTCTTCTTTGAATTTTTTGAACAACTCGTCTCTGACTAATTTTTGATCTTCAAATCGTTTCAGTTTGATGTCGAAATACATAGGTGTTCCAGCCTTCACAAAATCGGGCATTTCAGGCAGTTCGGCCATGACAAGGAAAAATGAATCGGCCGGAAACACAATCGTTACCGAGTCGCCGACATGAAGGATAGAAAGCGCCGAAAACAAATCTCCTTCAAAAATAGGTTTAGTCAGAGGGATGGTGAGCTCTTCGGGCTGTTTGTTGCTTTCAAAAAGGACCGTATCGGGAGTACGGTAGATGAGGTCAATGGTGACCAGATCATCAACTCCGGGCGATTCACTTCCTCCACCTTTGTAATGGTATTTGATGTAAACGCCATTTTCTGTTTTTTCGAAACCGGGATAGGGATTTTTATTACAACCTGCAACCAGAATCAACAGGGATAAAACTATGGTGATGGTTCTCATCCGATATTTTGTTCTCATTAAAATGGAATGGTTATTTTACGATTTCAATAAACTCTACCTCGAACACCAAAGGGCTAAATGGTGGAATTTGTCCTGCAGCTCTTTCGCCATAGGCAAGTTCGTAAGGAAGGATAAGGGTTGCTTTGCCGCCTTCGCGCATCAGTGCAATACCTTCGTCCCAGCCTTTAATAACCTGCCCCATCCCCAACACAAACTCGAACGGCTGATTGCGGTTATATGAGGCGTCGAATTCAGTACCATTGAGCAAAGTGCCGCGGTAATGCACTTTCACTTTCTGACCTTCTTTGGGCTGTTTGCCGGTGCCTTTCACTGTTTCGATATAATAAAGTCCGCTTTCACGAGGAGCTTCGGTAATGCCTTTTTCTTTGACGTAATCCAAAATTGCCTGATGTGCAGCATCGGCTATGGCTTTTGCCTCGGCAAGTTTTCTTTCATTGAAGGCTTCTTGGGTCATAAAACTGTCCAAGGAAATTTCGAAACGCATCACGGCATTGGGCTTCACAAATTCGGGCAAACGTTTCACCCTGAAAATACGGAGGAAGACTGAATCGGCCTGACAAAGAAAACTTGCCGAGTCGCCTTTACTCATCATCCCGATACCTTCGAAAAAATCGCCTTTAAATGCAGAAGGCATCAACCCAAATTCCATGGGTTTATCAAGATTTTGGCTGCTGAAAAGAAGCGAATCGTCAATATAATAATCCATTTTAACACTCACAATATCAGAGGTCTGGGGCTTTTCACCTTTTCCTTCGCCTTTGATAAAGCGGTATTTGAGTCCGCTTTCGGCGGTATTATAACTTTTTTGGCTACAAGCTGGCAAACCAATTGCTGACAACAGGATCAGCAAAAAAAACATTCGTCCTGATTTCATCTTTGTTTCAATAAAATTAAATAAAAAACTATCTATTTTCTCTGAATATCAATCACTTCCACTTCGTAAACCAAGCTTGAACGACTGGGAATTTGATCACCATCGCCCAGTAAGCCAAAAGCAAGGTGCGAAGGTAATATAAATTTAGCTCTGCTACCTTTATTTAAAAGCAGAATTCCCTCTTCCAATCCGGCTTCAACACCTCCCTTTCCAACCGTAAATTCAAGATTTCCAGCCGACTTAGAGCTACGAATGATTTCTCCTGTCAATAATTTGAGTTCATAACTCAGCACAACTCGATCCCCGTATTTTGCCTTTGGTCCGCTTCCTTCTTTCTCAATCCAATACCGAAGCCCCGTTCCGCTTGTTTCGACCGGCCATTTGTAACGTGCAACAAAATCGGCTATATCTTCGGCTTCACTTCTGACAAGATACCGGTTCGATTTCACAAAAGCCTGATCTGAATTACCAACCTCAGTATCAATATGTTTTGTTTCGTGTTGTTGACACGAAAGCATGAATATTGTTCCAATTATTGCAAATAAAAGCAGTTTATGATGGCTCATGAATAGGTGTAATTCAATTGATCAGCATATTGAGGGATAAGCTCAAGTACTTTTTTAACGGTTTCGTTCAGACTTAATTGTGCCGTCCCTCCCGCAGCATTATGATGTCCACCTCCGTCGAAATGAGCCCTGGCAAAATCGTTCACAGAAAAACTGCCTTTCGACCGAAATGAAAGTCTTATCTGATCTTTTCGTTCAGTAATCAGGATTGAAAAGTTAATCTTCTCCATCGAAAGCGGATAGTTTACAAGGCCTTCCGTATCGCCAATCTGATACTTGAATTGATTTAGATCTTTGAAACTCAACGATATGATAGCAGTACGATAGGCATCCATCACCATCATTTTATTGTTGATGGAATGGCCAAGCAGTCGAAGCCTGTTTTCTGTGAAAGTATCATAAACAAATCGGTGAATCCTTTCGGCATCAATCCCCGTTCTCACCAGTTCGGCCACAATGGAAAAAGTTTCCGGGTTTTTCAAGGCATAGCTGAATGAGCCGGTATCGGTCATAATGCCTACGTAAAGGCATGATGCAACCTCTTTGTTGACGGTATCGTCGTAACCCAACTTGTGCAAGAGTTTAAAAATCAGTTCAGCAGTACTTGACACCTCAAGTTCAGATAATGCGAAATCGAATGAATCTAAATCGGGTTCGGTATGATGATCTATCAATGCAACGGGAACCTGAAGATTGCGAAGATCGTCAGCCATGACGCCGGCGCGTTTGAAATGGTTGAAATCGAGGCAAAATACCCATTCTGCTTCCTGCAGGGCCAGGCGGGCTGCCTGTGCATTTTGCTCGAATACAATTGCCTGATCGAGGCCAGGCATCCAGCTCAAAAATGATGGATACATATTAGGAATGAGCACCTTGCATTGATGTCCTTGTTGGCTTAGAGCAAGTGATAAGGCCAATGCGGAGCCAATGGCATCCCCGTCGGGATTCACATGAACCACCATAGCCAACTTACGAACTGTGCTCAAAAATTGACCCAGGTCTGTCAAGGACAACTTTTTCTCCATTCAGGAAATTTTTCGCAAAAGTACATCATTCCAATGGAACGGTAGATAAAATGGTGAAAAAGGGGAAACGCACTTCTCTCGGTTTTTGTGGTGGCAAGCAAAAAAAAGCTACTTTTGCGGCCTCATAAATACAATCTCACCTCAAATGAACGGAAATATCACATTTACAATGATTAAGCCCGGCGCCGTAGCCAACGGGCATATCGGAGCTATTATGGCCAAAATTGCCGAAGGTGGCTTTAAATTCAAGGCAATCCGCATGACCCGCCTAAGCAAAGAACAAGCTGAAGCATTTTATGCTGTGCATAAAGATAGACCATTTTTTGGCAGTTTAGTTGCCTCAATGAGTTCGGGACCTATTGTTGCTGCCGTATTGGAAAAAGAAAATGCCGTGATGGCTTACCGCGATTTTATAGGGGCAACAAACCCTGCCGATGCCCGCGAAGGTTCTATCCGAAAACTCTATGGAACCTCCATCGAAGCCAATGCTGTGCATGGCTCCGACAGTGACGAGAATGCCTTGATTGAGGCTTCTTTCTTCTTTAATACCATGGATCAGTTTTAAACCGAACGATCAAAAGCTTCAAAAGTGCCATCTTCATAAAGCATAATCACTTTTACGGCATTTTTGAATAAGGGAAAATGTCTTTCATCCTGTCCGAATCGGGCAGGATTTTCTTTTTTAACAGATTTGCCTCCGATTTCCCCATCGTTAGAAGAAGATACAGCAGCTCCAGATAAGCTCGAATCTTTGATTTCAGGCTTTTCGTTCATTTGTTTTACATCCATTTCTAGTTCGTTAGCGGTTACTTCAGTAACCTTTGAAAATTCATTCATTGAAAACAAATCGGGCTGGGCAGATTGAACCAAAACGCGTGAAGGCTTTTGATCACCGACCTGTGTCACCGGGCCTCGGCCATACAAAAGCCATTCGAGGTTAATTTCAGGAAAAGTATCTTTCAGTTTAATCACAAAATCAAGGCTCGGGTTGTTCCGTCCAGTAAGAATATGAGATAAACCCGGCCGCTTAATCTGCATCATGTCGGCAAACTCTGCTGCGTTTACCGATTTCATCTTCATAATTTGCTGTATTCGTTCTCTCATGGCCAAAAAACTTGAATTTTTTTCTGATACAAAAATATAACTAAAAGTTACATCTATATATCTACAAATGAATTTAACTAAACTTTTAAAAAGTTACGTTTGTATATTATTAAAGATTTTAAATTTAATTAAATGTATTATTTATATAAATTTCATTTTTACTTGATAATCAAGATATTTACTTAGTTATTTTAAAAACATAAAAAATGTCAGAAAATTCATTTATCATTAAATTAATGCTTCATTTAAACTATATAATTATCTGAATTTATGATATTTAACATGTATATTATTTAATTTTTATTACATATATTATTAGTAAACTTTTACTTTCTTATTATGTTTGCAACTTGAAAAAATTACATATGTTTATTCAGCTATATATCAATAAATTATATATTTCATTTAAAAAAGATATATTTATGTAAATTATGTAAATGTACATATGTTATCCGATTTAAAGCTTTCGGATTCGCATATTTTCGTTCCTACTGTTCATTACTCATAAATATATTCGTATTTTTGAGCTATGAAAAGTATGATGATGAAAACGTTGAGATACCTTTTGCTGGTCTCGGCCCTTTTCTTCGCTTTGAAGTCCCCTTGTCAGTTTCTTCCAGATAGCCTGATGGCATCCTATGAATCCCTCCCCGATTCTTCGAAGGTGAAGTATATCAATGACTTTGTTCATAAGAACTATCGTTCTCAACCCATTCTTTGTCAATCTGCAATTGATCAGGCGATTGACATTGCAAGCCGGATCCAAGACAAAGGCCTTAAATCACAATCCTACAGTTTGGCAGGTGTATTGGCAAAAAACTCTGGTGATTTTGCCACTGCACTCGAACTTCACCTTAAGTCGTTGTATATCAATAAACAAATTAACGATAAAAGGGCGCAAGCATCCAACTATAATGATATTGGTATAGTTTACAAGAACTTAAAAGAATATGATAAGGCATTGGAATCATACAGGATGGCTAATTCATTGTCAGTAGAACTTGAACTGAAGCGTGGTATTATTATGACATTAAACAATATAGGTACAATATACGAAGCTAAACACGATTATAATGCCGCTATTGACTATTATAATCGTGCTTACAAGGAGGCTGTTCGTTTTCAAATGGATGATGCCCAGGCGGTGGTTCTGAACAATCTTGGCGACATCTATGCCACCAAAGGCGATCCCATCATGGCTCGTGACTATTTCAGACAAACACTGGCTATTGATGAACGATCGGGTGATCATTTTGGAAAAGTTTACTCACTCGTGAACATTGCCGGAACAATGGTTGGTACTTCCGAGTTTGATAGCGCTTTAGTTTATTATGATCGGGCACTTTCGTTGGCGAAAGACTTATATGCCAACCAGCAACTTTTCGAGATCTATAACAGTCTTTCACAGCTATATGAAGCCAAACATGATTACAAACAGGCATTGAAAAACTTCCGTACAGCCATTGTTTATCGGGACTCATTGTCGAATGAGAACAAACAACGCCAGATGGCCGAGGCAGAAGCACGCTTTGAGGCAAAACAAAAAGACAATGAGATACAGCTACTAAAACAAGAAAAGCTGATCAAAGAATTTGAAATTCAGCAGCATAAGTCGGAAATAATGGCTTTAATCAGCACGATTGTCATTGGTTCATTGGTGATTATTTTTCTTTACAAACGGCATCAGGCCAAACAGCAGCAAAAATTCAATTCCAATATGCTTGCTCAAAAGGAAGTTTATCTCAAAGCTGTGGTAGAAGCTCAGGAAGATGAGCGAAAACGCATAGCTTCAGACCTTCATGACAGTGTTGGGCAAAATTTAACTGCGGTTAAGTTAGGCCTTTCGTCAATAATGGTTACATGCAGCAATCAGCCCTCCCTCAGCACCAAGTTAGAAGATCTTGCTCAAACTCTAAATTCAACGATTCAGGAAGTACGCAATATTTCACATCAGATGATGCCACGAATGCTACAGGAAGATGGTCTTGTGCCTGCAATTGCCGACATGTTGGAAAAGACATTTCGGCATACTCAATTTTCTTACAATTTTGAGCATTTTGGACTTGAAAGCCGCTTAGACGAGAAAATCGAAATCGGGCTCTTCCGCATCGTACAAGAACTCATCAATAACATTATCAAACATAGTGAAGCTACTCAGGTGAGTGTTCAGCTCTTGCGTAATGCTCAAATGCTTATTCTTTTAGTCGAGGACAACGGTAAAGGTTTTGCATTATCGTCCGATAAAAAAGCAGGAATCGGGCTGCTCAACATCTCGAGCCGGGTCGAAACCATTCATGGTGAGTTTAACCTTGAACCCAGTCCAAATAGCGGCACCCTTGCTACCATTCGTATCCCCATTAATAAATCCGTGCCATGATTAAAATCATCATTGCCGATGACCACAAGATGGTTGTGGATGGGCTAAAATCCATCTTAGAAACTGATCATTTCAGCCAGATTATTTCTACTGCAGCCAACGGCCAGGAATTGCTTCACCTTCTTTCGTTAGTTGAACCCGACCTTGTGTTGATGGATATTGATATGCCGGTGATGAATGGCTTGGTGGCTATGCAGGAAATCAAAAGACTCTATCCCAATGTGAAAGTGATTGTATTGACTATGCACGAGGAAGGTGCCTTGGTAAAAAAAATGATAGATATGGGGGCGAAAGGTTTTCTTTTTAAAAACTCCGATAAAGGCGAGCTTTTCACGGCCGTTGAAACCGTGGTAAATGGTGGGAGTTATATCAGCAGTGACCTGATTTATCATCCGGCGAAAGATCAAAAACTCAATCATGAGGAGGGCAATAGTCCATTTTTAGGCACAATCTTAACAGACAGGGAAGTGGAAATATTACGGCTGATTGCTTCGGGGCTTTCAAACAAAGAAATCGGCGACAAACTTTTCATTAGTCACCGCACCGTTGATACTCACCGCACCAATATTATGAAAAAATTGGAAGTAAACAACATAGCTGGGCTCATCCGTTATGCCATCCGGAATGGTTTTATGAGCTAACGCTACGGATTATTGCAACGTTTTAACGATTTTAAGGACTTGTTTTGCGCTTTCTGTGCGCAATTCAAGCACATAAAAGCCAGCTTTCAGGTTGTTCAATGTTTGCCTCAGAAGGTCAGGATGGCTTGGCAAAAGTCCTGAAAGGCTTCGTACTTTGCTTCCTTTTACATCGAGGATGCTCACATTTATCTTTTCGAAGGTAAGCAGTTCAACCTTATCAACCTGAACAAACGGGTTTGGTGTGATTCTCACTAAAAGTTTCTCCTGCTGCTGCCCGATATCAATCGAAGCGAGAAGTGAGCCAGCAAAAGTATAGTCGGGAATACCGTAACCATAAAAATTGTCAGGATTAGCTGCTTTGTCGGCACTCATCCTGATGGCCTCCCGAATCTCAAAACTGGTAAAAGTTGGCCTTGATTGCCAAAGGCAGGCCGACATTCCTGCTATGACAGGGGAGGAAAATGAGGTTCCACTGCCATAGGTAAAATTATTGTTTCCGTTGGCCAGCGCTGTTTGCTGCCCCATGGCCATCACATCAGGTTTAATTCGTCCATCCGAAGTTGGCCCGATAGAGCTGAATGAGGCTCTTGTGCCACTTGAGGTCACTGCCCCAATTGAAAAGACGCCCTCGCCATCGGCCGGAGCACCCATATAGGGAAAGGTGTTGCTCGAGCCCGAATTGCCGGCACTGTTCACCACTAATATCCCCTTCGATGCAGCAACATTGGCTGCTTTGGTTGCCGGGCAAGTTTGTCCGTCCATATCTTCATAAGAATGAGTCCATTGCGGGTAATCGAAGTCAATATACCCCAATGAAGAATTGATCACATCAACGCCCAAACTATCAGCATACTCCGCAGCCGAAGCCCAGTTAAACTCTTCAACAAGCTGCTCATAATACACATATTCAGAGCGCAAAAGGTAATAGGAAGCTTTGGGAGCCGTTCCGATGAGTTGTCCGGACACATTGGCTGCCATTGTACTCAGCACACTGGTTCCGTGCGAGCTTTCGGTGTAAACATTTCCGCCTGGATGCACAAAATCTTTTACGCCAAGCAATCTGCCTTCATTTCTCAGGCTGTCGAAAGCAATATGGGTATCGGCATCCACAAAACCGGCATCAATGACAGCGATGACCATACCTTGACCGCGAAATCCGGCCTCGTGCAACGGAATTCCGTTAATTTGGTTAATTTGGATATATCCGTTACCATAGTCATAACTTCCGCTTCTGGGGTTGAGCTTTAACTGTGGAAGTTCGCGTTGGATATATTCGTTGGCAAAATAATCTTTTACCTTATAAATTTTCCCTTGGGAATGATTGCTTAATTGCCTGACTGATACTACATAAGGCAGTGAATTAATTTGATTCAATATGGATGGGTCAGTTAGGTTCACCGTCACCCCATTGAGCCATTTGGTTGGAAAAAGCAGTGTAGCCCCGGTTTGTGCCACGCCTTGCAAATAGGCCGGATTCACCGGAAGGTCGTTCTCTTCATACTGAATCTGTTGCTTTTGTCGCCTCTCAATAGCTCTTTGACTGAGAAATGCCTCCGGATTGTTCAAACTATATGGTGAATTGGCTTTATCAGTAAACTGCACATAGAAAATATCAGGAGCAATCTGAGCCGAGAGCTGGATTGTTATAAAACAGACTATTAGGATATTAAAGATTTTCATAAGATGAGATTAGTCTATGATCAATAATTCATTGTCTTTATGATTCGTATCCGGTATCAGGTCGTTTCCAAGGCGAAGTCCTGCAATTTTTTTATCTTTTGCCAGCTCTATCACCACCACAGCCTGCCTCTCACTCCAGATGTCAGGTGCAAAACGCAGGGTTTCGGTTGAACGATCTGAATAAGTGACTTCAAGATACACCGGCAAAGGTAAGCCTCCCCTATTTTCGATCACTACTTCTCCGCTTTGGGTGATTTTTTTCAGCGCCAGATCAGGATAAGCATTCTCAAAGAACCAGGGTTGAAAAAACCAGTCAAGGCTTCGATCGCAAACGGTTTCAAAAGTACGAATAAAATCCAAAGGCAAAGGATGTTTGCCATTCCATGTCTGCATATAGCGGTGTAATGCTTTTAAAAACACCTCATTACCAAGTGTTTCTTCCAAAAAATAGTAGGCCATGGCAGGCCTCAGGTAACTTGCTAAGCGTAAGCTGGGATAATTGGCAGCCAGAAACTGGCTCGGAATCATCGGTGGGATGTCAACCTCTTTCCCCGCAGCATTTTCGAAATTTTTTATGGTATTTTTAAGGTAATAGTGATCCGGGTAAAGGCTGTCGGTCATCTTCCAAGGCCACAAAGCAGCCCATCCTTCGTCCATCCAGGCGTATTTCTTTTCGTTTGTACCCATGAAAAACGGCATATAGGAGTGTGAGATTTCATGGAAAGTAACTCCAAAAAGTGCGGCATCGTCTTTCAAATTGCCGTTATTGGCCATCATTGGAGTTTCCATTCCCCCGTTGGGTCGTCCGTTGCAAAAGGTGGTCATCGAAGGATAAGGAAATTTATATTTTGGCATTACAAACGACTGGTAATAAATAGATTGTCGACTGAAAGTTGCAACTTTTTCAAAACCCTTAGCTGTGTATGGATAAACTGAATTTATGATTGTACGAGCGTTTTGTGTGGAGTCTATCAACATAGAAGTGGCATCCCAGCAAAAACCTTTCCCAAGGGCAAAGCTGAAATCAGGAACATTCGTTGCCATGAAATGCCATTGCCCTCTTCCCTTTTTTGCAAAAACCATCCCGTTACGCAGTAAGTTTTCATCCACGACATGAACAATTTCGTCCGATTGTCGGGCTTTTTCAATCCGCTGATTAACCATAGGATGAAATAGCTCAGTTGCATTTTGCAACAAGCCAGTGGCCCAAACAACAAATTTTTCAGGGGCTTGAATCGTCACATCGTAATTGCCAAATTCATTATAAAACTCAACACTCCCTCCATAAGAAATCATGTCCCATCCATCAATATCGTCATACACTGCGATTTGTGGATACCAATATGCCACAAAAGCTCTCGAATCGCCATACACTCCCATTCGAACGGTTCGTTCGGTAGGCAATGCCACACTCCATTGAATAGAAATTTTCGTCTGCGAACCTGGAAGAAGCGCATTTTCAGGTTTGACACTGAGCTTTGTCCCTTGTCGCCAGAGCTTTTTCTTGTCATTCACATTAATCTTGTTCCCATCAATAATCAAGCTGTTGATTTGTGTTCCATCGTGAAGATCAGCAGTTCCAATATCCCAATCGCGACTGTTCCCTTTGCGATAAATATCCTGGTAAATATTGAATACCAAAAGGTGAAGCGTGTCGGGGCTATTGTTGAAATACAAAATTGTGGCTTCTCCATTGAGCGAACGAAGGTTATCCGCCACTTTGACGTTCATGGTGTAATCGGCTCGGTTTTGCCAGTAAGCTGTACCCGGCTGACCGCTGGTAGTCCGGGTTTGATGGGCAATAGCCTTTTTCAGTTCTTTTGACAAAAAGTATGGCTGTTGGCCTAAAGCAGTAAACAGTAGGAAAACAAATACAATGGAGACTAAACCTGATCGAACGACTTTCATGATTGCCTGTTGAAGGATAAAACTTATTTTTGGCGATAAAAATACAGATTATCTGAAATAGTATCTTTTTTCATGGAAGATCATCTTCAACTTGAGCCATTACAGAGTGTTAACCCATACACGATGCAACTTCTCGCCACCTATCCTCAGCATGGCAGCGATGAGGTTGCACAGATACTTGCCAAAAGCAACGAGCGATTTACCCTTTGGTCAGCTTTGCCAATGGCAAACCGAAGGGAACTTTCAATGAATCTTGCCAAACAACTTGAGAACCAAAAACAGCAACTTGCAACCCTGATCACATCCGAAATGGGGAAGCCCATCAGCGAATCATTAGCCGAGATAGAGAAATGTGCCTGGCTTTGTCGTCATTACAGTTTGCCGGATTCTGCTTTGCTCCCAACGGAACAGATTGATACAGAAGCTAAATCGGTGGAGCTGATCTATGAGCCTTTGGGGGTTTTATTTGCCATTATGCCATGGAATTTTCCATTCTGGCAAGTGTTACGTTTTTCAATACCTACCCTTGTTGCAGGGAACACGGTGGTTTTGAAACATGCTCCCAACGTAAACGGATGTGCAAAAGCTATTGAAGATTTGTTTTTAAATGCAGGGTTTCCTCAAAATGTTTTCAGCGTTTTACGCATCAGCGCCAAACGTTCGGAAGAGGTAATCAGAAATCCAATTATAAAAGGTGTAACCCTTACGGGCAGTGAAAATGCCGGGCGAGCTGTAGCTGCCATGTCCGGAAAATATCTGAAAAAGGTTGTACTCGAGTTGGGTGGTTCGGATGCTTTCATTCTTTTTGAAGATGCCGATTTCATGAATTCATGTACTACCGGGCTGAACAGCAGGATGTTAAATTCTGGCCAGGTATGTATCGCAGCAAAGCGGTTTATTGTTCATGAAAGTCTTTACGAACAATTCATCGAATTTCAGATTCAGGCTTTGCAGCAACTTCATGCCGGTGATCCGATGAACCCTGAAACCAAACTCGGTCCATTGGCCCGTCCTGATCTTGTAGATAATCTTGAAAATCAAGTTTCTAAATCGGTTGAAATGGGCGCAAAAATCAAGTGTGGCGGGGGGCGGCACCCAGAACAACCCAATATTTTCCTACCAACACTACTCACCAATGTTGGCAAAGGCATGCCCGTTTATGACGACGAGACTTTTGGTCCGGTGATGGTTGTCATTCCCTTTTCAAACGAAGAACAGGCGATTGCCATGGCCAATGATAGTCGCTTTGGGTTGGGTTGCAGCATTTGGACAGCCGACATCCAGCGGGCAAAACGGCTGGCTCCACTCATCGAAACCGGTGCTGTATTTGTTAACAGTCTTGTAAAGAGCGACCCGCGTATCCCTTTCGGAGGCATTAAAAATTCGGGTTTTGGCAAAGAGCTTGCCCATGCCGGCATCAAAGAATTTATGAATCTTAAAACCATGTGGATAAACGAATGATGCGGATTGATATCATCACGCTTTTCCCCGAAATGTTTCAGGGACCCTTTTCGGAGTCAATCATCAAAAGGGCTGTCAATAAAAATCTTGCCGAGATTCATCTGCACCAGTTGCGCGACTATGCTACCGATAAACATCAGCGGGTTGATGATTACGCTTTTTCGGGTGGCGCCGGCATGGTGATGATGATCGAGCCGGTAGATCGTTGCATCAGCGCCCTGAAAGAAAAACGCACTTACGACCAGGTGATCTATCTCTCGCCCGATGGTATTTTGCTGAATCAATCTGTTAGTAATCGTCTCTCACTCAGCCAAAACCTGATTTTGTTGTGCGGTCACTACAAGGGCATTGACGAACGCATCCGACAACATCTGGTGACAATGGAAATTTCCATTGGTGATTATGTTCTCTCTGGTGGTGAATTGGCTGCGGCCGTACTCACCGACAGTATTATCCGATTGATTCCAGGTGTGTTAAGCGATGAAACTTCTGCACTTTCTGATTCATTTCAGGACGGCCTTGTTTCGCCTCCTGTTTATACCCGCCCCAGAGTCTATAAAGGCTGGGAAGTGCCTGAAATTCTTCTGTGCGGAGATGATAAGAAGATTGAAGAATGGAAACTTCATCAGGCTATTGAGCGCACAGCTGCCCGCCGCCCTGAGCTTCTTAAAGACGATAAATAGCTGAATCAGAGTTCGGTAAAACGATCGGTTTCGATTGTGAAAACCCGCTTCTCATAAGGATCGTAGCGGTAATAATGAATTCCACGTTCCTCCTCGGGAAGTTGCTGGTTTATCCGTGCATTCATCAGATAATCGAAAGTATATGCTGCATAAAGTCGCCCAAGATAAGCCACAAATTGTTGAACATCAGCAACCTTCAACGAATCTATGATGAGTTTATATTGAATCTCACCCGTTAAAAAACGTTGGGTGAAATAGCCGTTCCAGCGATCAGTGATATCGTTGGTGGCAAACAAAACCGGAAAATGCTGTGCATTGGTCTGATTGATGGGGCTCAACTCAAACCAGGCGCCCAAATTGAATCCTGTAAGATATATCTGCTTTGTGTAAACATCGCTGCCAACCGAAATAGCATCTTCGTATTCTGTTTCGTATTCCTGTACCTCTATCTGCGCTACATTGACCTGTAAGGACGGAGAAGTCAATGACGAAAACATCTCCATTTTATCAGCATCGTAAACCCTAAAACCATAATTGCTGAGCTCAGTCAGGTAGGCTGTCCGGAATGGTGCTATTAATTGCTCATCGCTGAGCAGCGGCAGTAGAACTGAATTGTGAAATAACGAGGTATCGTTCATGGCCTCGGCAAAATAGAAACTTTCCTGAGTAAAATCCTGCTTTTTGTTGACCACGAAAACATTTGGCGGAAAAAGCACCATCACCGAAAGGCTGTCGGCGCTTGCAGCGTATTGACGTGCGAATTTTCTTCCTGCACTGCATGAAAATACAAGGCTTGCAGTCAAACAAACGAGGCAAAGACGGAAGAAAAGGTTAGCAATGGTTTTCATTGGCTTTTAATTCTCAGCTGCTTTACGTATAAGCTCCTCGGCAAAACGTTCACCATAAGCAAATGCTTTTTCAAGGTCAATGTCGTGAGGGGCAAACTTCACAAAGACATCATCAGTATAATGCAGTTTCAGGTTTTCGAGGTTTGTTCTAATCATTTTCATCCCTTCGCCGCTCCAGCCATAGGAACCAAAACCTCCGGCCAGCTTCCCGCGATCACGTAAGGGGTTGATGACGGCAAAAAGTCTGTAAACCGGTAAAAGAATATTTTGATTAATCGTTGGGCAACCGACAATAATACCCGAAGCCATAGCCAGTTGCATATCAATTTCGCCCAGGTTTGAATGTTCGATATCTTCAAGAACAACTTCGATGCCAGGTTTGGATTTCAGCCCCCGGGCAATAGCTTCGGCCAAAACGCCAGTATTGTGATAGGCCGAAACATAAGGCATATAAACACGGAGCTTCTGAGGGAGTTCAATTGCTTCAAGAGAATATTTTTCCGAAAGCTCAACATATTTTTTCCACGACGATCGTAAAATAGGGCCATGGCCGGGAGCAATTACGCGTATATCAAGCGGCCGGATACGCTCAATTGCACGAAGCATAAATTTGCTGAAAGGTTTCAGAATGACATCGAAATAGTATTTGAAGGAATCATCCCAATGATCAACCAAATCATCGAACATCCGCTCATCGGCATAATGTGCGCCAAACGAATCGCAGGTGAAAAGAACCTGTTCCTCAACTAGATAAGTGTACATAGTATCGGGCCAGTGCAGATTAGGAGCGCTGATGAAACGAAGGGTTGTATTGCCCAAACTGATTTCATCACCATCTTTGACCTGAATACTTTTAAACGAAACAGGAGTCATATCATGCAGGTAACGAATTGCATTCCCTGTTCCCACAATCACCGCATTGGGTGCAATCTCAAGCAAATGTCCCACACAACCGCTATGATCAGGTTCGGTATGATTCAGTACAATATATTGAATATCAGCAGGGTCAACTAAACTACGAATCTTTCTTTCATATTCGGGCCAAAAGCTCTCTTTCACCGTTTCGATGAGCACTTTTTTATCGGCATCAATGAAATAGCTGTTGTAAGTGGTTCCATATTTGGTTTCCATCACCACATCAAAGGTAACAAGGTCATGGTCAATGCATCCGGTCCACAGCACACTTTCCGAAACTCTTAAAATATTATCTTCCATTATATCAATAATTTAGCCTTACAAATATAGATTCCTGAAATAAACACAAAAGTAGCCATAATTATCAGCTTCTGCCAATTCTTTCGCTGCTTTCAGCTAATAAAAATTCAAAAAAGAAAAACATTCTCTTTGATTCAAGTACACCAAATTCGCTTTTAGATTTTAAGGCATTTCGAAGCGTTTCTCACCTTAATTATTTCTTTGAGCTTGATTGAGGCAAATGGCAACCGGAATAAATTTGGAGGTCTTTTGTACCTTTGCAGCCAAAAAAATTTAAGTTTTCATGTTAGAAACTCTATTATCCGAATCGTTTCAGGGAGCCTATAACAGCCTGTATGGTCGTTTTGCCGAGGATCGTTTTGTTACTTTCACCAGGACACGTGCTGAGTTTGAAGGCGATATGACCATTGTGGTATTTCCATTTACAAAAAGCATCGGCAAATCGCCCGATGTTATTGCCAATGAAATCGGTCAAAAAATGATCGAAAATCAACCGATGATTAAAAGCTATAATGTGGTAAAAGGTTTTTTGAACCTTGTGATTTCCGACTCATACTGGATTGATTTTCTGAACAAAGTGTCCGGCGAAACAAATTTTGGTAAAGCTAAAAAAAACGGAAAGAAAGTTGTTGTCGAGTATTCTTCGCCCAATACCAACAAACCCTTACATCTGGGCCATATACGTAACAATCTTTTGGGATGGAGTGTTTCTGAGATTCTCAAAGCCAACGGAACCGAAGTTGTCAAGGTTAACTTGGTCAACGACAGAGGCATACATATTTGCAAGTCAATGATTGCCTGGCAAAAATGGGGAAAACAAACACCTGAAGAGGCCGGTATGAAAGGTGACAAACTTGTTGGCGCAATGTATGTTGCTTTTGATAAAGAGTTAAAAAAACAAACGGCTGTTCTTGAGGAACAGGGTCTTTCGCAAGATGAGGCCATGAAGCAGGCTCCTATTATGATGGAAGCACAAGAGATGCTAAGAAAATGGGAAGCCGGCGACCCTGAAATCCGAAGCCTTTGGCAGACGATGAACGCCTGGGTCTATGCCGGTTTCGACGAAACTTACAGGATGTTGGGAGTTGACTTCGATAAATTCTATTATGAATCAGATACTTATCTTCTTGGGAAAAGCCTTGTTATGGAAGCCCTCGATAAAAATATTCTTTATCGAAAAGCTGACAACAGCATCTGGTGTGACCTGACTTCGGACGGCCTTGACGAGAAACTGTTGCTTCGCAGCGATGGCACCTCGGTTTATATGACCCAGGATCTGGGGACAGCCGAACAGCGTCATGCACATTATCAGGCTGATCAAATGATTTACGTGGTTGGCAACGAACAGAATTATCATTTTGATGTTTTGAAGCTCATCCTCAAGAAAATGGGACGCAAATGGGCTGATGGTATCGTGCATCTTTCCTACGGTATGGTCGAGTTACCAGACGGAAAAATGAAATCGCGTGAAGGCACTGTGGTTGATGCCGACGACCTGATGGCCGATATGATTGCTACTGCAAAACAGAAGACCGAAGAGCTTGGAAAATCGGCTGAGCTGGAAACTGCCGAAGCTGAAAATTTATACAGACAGATTGGGCTTGGTGCATTAAAATATTTCATCCTGAAGGTTGACCCCAAGAAAACCATCCTCTTCAATCCCGCCGAATCCATTGATTTTAATGGAAATACCGGTCCGTTTATCCAATACACACATGCCCGCATCCGGTCGCTGCTGCGCAAAGCCGAAGCAGCGCATATTGCCACAGATACGAACGTTCACGCTTTCACTGGCGGTGAAAAAGAAAAACAATTGATCAAGCTTATCCACCAATATCCCGTTGTGCTGGGCATGGCCGCCGAAACCTATAGTCCTGCCCTGATAGCCAACTATTTATATGACTTAGCCAAAGAGTTCAATCAGTTTTACCAGGCTGCACCCATTCTACGCGAAGAAAATGAAGCCTTACGTTTAGAGCGGCTTAAAATCAGTTTGATTGTGGCCAACACCATCCGATCAGCCGGAAATCTTTTGGGTATTGAAATGCCTGACAAGATGTAACTAATTGTGTTTTAACGTTTTAATAATGTTTAGATTATACTGAAATCTAACTTTTTATTGCCAGGCGATTTTCGTTTTATCTTACAATCGCATATCTTTGCTTCTCCACAAAGTGATGAAAAGTCATGACGAAGGTATGTCTGGAATGCGGTGAACCCCTGATGGGTCGTGCCGATAAAAAGTTTTGCAACGACCAGTGTCGTTCGGCTCACTATCAGAAAGCTCAGTCTGACAGTGCTCCCCTGATACGCAGTATCAACAATCAACTCCGTAAAAACAGGATGATCCTCGCTAAACTCAACCCTGACGGAAAAACAAAAGTTAAAAAAAGCACCCTTGAGAAAGAGGGTTTTCAGTTCAAATATTTCACCAGCACTTATACTACCCGCGATAACCGGACTTATTTTTTTGTTTACGATCAGGGATACCTTCCGTTAGATAATGATTTTTACGCCTTAGTTCACAACATGAATCCTTAATTGCCTCGCTTCTGAACAGCATACGGCAAAACGCGTATCTTTGCAAAAAACTAGAGCCATGCTGCTTAAAATCTATCCAGAAAACCCTTCACCGCGAAACATCAAACTTGTTGTGGATTGCCTCAGATCGGGCGGGCTCGTTATCTTCCCTACCGATACCGTTTACGGACTTGGATGCAGTATCGAACATTCGAAAGCAGTTGACCGAATTGCTCAAATCAAAGGGATAAAAAAGGAAAAAGCTCATTTCTCATTCATTTTCAATGATTTGAGTATGGTTGCCGATTTCACCCGCCCTATTCCTAACGAGGTTTTCAAAATGATGAAAAGAAACCTTCCGGGCCCCTTCACCTTTATTTTAGAAGCCAACAACAATATCCCAAAACTTTTTCAAAGCAAGAAAAAAACGATCGGGATACGTATCCCCGACGAAGCGGTAATTCAGGCCATCGTCACCGAACTTGGCCATCCGGTGATGACCACCAGTATCCTTGATGATGATATTTTTTTAGAATACACCACCGACCCTGAACTGATTTATGAACGATTCAGAGAGAAAGTGGACATTGTGATAGATGCAGGGAGTGGCGGCAACATCCCCAGCACTATTATTGACTGCACTGAGTCTGAACCACTTATTATTCGTGAGGGGAAAGGGCAACTGCGCTAAATAATTTTTGCTTAAAGGCTTTGTTATTTCAATATTTTATGTAATTTTGCACCTCCAAAACGGATGATTTGTTAGCTCAGCAGGTAGAGCATTTGCCTTTTAAGCAAAGGGTCCCGGGTTCGAATCCCGGACAAATCACAAAAACCCCTCCTCACGAGGGGTTTTTTGTTTTTTAGCCTTTCTCTGTATCGAAAATCCCATTGTCCATCCTCTTTCTGCATCCAGTTTCGGGCATATAAAGTGCAAGGCAGCACTTTGCTTTGCGGTTGGAGTCGGATTTGTTGGGCAGACAAGAAAAAAGCACCTACCTTGAAGAAGTAAGTGCTTTTTTCTGTGTGGGAGTTGAGGGATTTGAACCCCCGACCCTCTGCTTGTAAGGCAGATGCTCTGAACCAACTGAGCTAAACTCCCAATTACTTTCAACAAATCCGGCTGATGCTATTCTATAATAACTTTCAGCTTTTGGGAAGAACCTTGTCCCTCGATTTGGGTGTGCAAATATACACAGGTTTTTTATTGCTCCAACATTATTTTAAAAAAATCCCGTAAAAAAAAGCCCTCTTTGGGGCTTTTTTACATTCCTTCGTTTCTTATGAAAGAAGCGACAGCATTTTCTTTCCGATATCAGCCGGAGAATCAACTACATGTATTCCACATTCGCGCATAATGGCTTTTTTGGCTTCTGCAGTATCACCTTTGCCGCCGATAATGGCTCCGGCATGTCCCATCGTGCGTCCTTTGGGAGCAGTGGCACCGGCAATAAAACCAACGACCGGTTTCCGTGAGTTCTCTTTGATCCAGTATGCGGCATCAGCTTCCATGCTTCCGCCAATCTCACCTATCATGACAATGCCCTCAGTTTCCGGATCTTCCATTAAAAGCTGTACAGCATCGCGGGTAGTAGTGCCAATAATGGGGTCGCCACCAATTCCAATGGCAGTGGATTGGCCCAGGCCTGCTTTGGTAAGCTGATCAACAGCTTCATAGGTGAGAGTCCCCGAACGGGATACAATACCCACTTTACCTTTTCTGTGAATAAAGCCTGGCATGATGCCCACTTTGGCTTCTCCGGGAGTGATTACTCCAGGACAATTCGGGCCAACGAGTCGCGAATTTTTACATTTGAGGTATTCTTTCACCTTCACCATATCAGCCGTTGGAATGCCTTCAGTGATACACACGATCACCTTGATGCCTGCATCGGCAGCTTCCATGATGGCATCGGCAGCAAAGGCAGGAGGCACAAAAATGACACTCACATCAGCGCCGGCATTGACAACAGCTTCTTTCACGGTATTGAAAACCGGCTTTCCAAGGTGCTCGCTGCCGCCTTTTCCGGGGGTCACTCCGCCAACAACATTAGTCCCATATTCAATCATCTGACCGGCATGAAACGAACCCTCGCTTCCGGTAAAGCCTTGCACGACAACCTTTGAATCTTTATTTACAAGAACACTCATTGTGAAAATTTGGGTTTAAATTTATCCCCCAAAAGTAATGACTTTTGTCCAATTCTTCACATTGTTTTTGTCTTTCGCACAAAAAATCCTTCCTTAACCATCTTTCCCATGCCGTAAACTGTCTTATCGGATACTTAGCCTCAAAACCCTCTTGATTCAGCTTTATTTTTCATATTTTAGCCTGAATTTCATTCCTATTTTTCAATGAAATCGCTGATTATCAATAGTGAATACATAAAACGATTTGTTAACGGAATGGTAAAACGGTTTTGAGGAATGAATTCCAACTTTCAGAATCTCTTTTATGTTGAAGCCTTATCATTGTTTATTTGTCATTTTCATTCTCTTTCCATTATGGATTGAGGCACAAATTGTAAGCGATTACAATCTGAAGCTCGTTTTCGTTTCTGACGATCAGTTATGTTGTCTTAGTGAAAGACCTGAAAGCGAATCGGTTGCATTCATATTAAGTGACGAGGAGAAATCAAGGATTATGAGTTTTGACTTCAAAACGGGAACCATCGAAGCGCTTTCCTCCATTGATTTTAAGACGAGCAGCCTGACTGCTGACCCTCAAACAGGAAGGCTTTACATACTCGACAAAAACGGGCAAATCCGTACGGATGAAACTTTGACTGATAAAAAACACAAAATGAAACTATTGGCAAAACGCGGGCTGGTTTTGCGCGAAATAAGATTCAACCAATCCGGCAATTTATTAGCGTTGATTGGCAGGCATCGGTCGGAAAGCCGATATAAGCTGATGACATTCGATTTCAAATATGACAACCTGAACGAGCACTTTGAAGGAGGCAATATTTACCGAAATTTGAACTGGTCGGGCTCCTCAGGTCTAATCAGTGTGACACACCTCAATAAGCCGGTTTTTGCCTCGGATATTCGGATTTTTGATTGGAGCGGTAAGCATATCATTGATATTCATTCCGATACAGTCCGATTAAGTCAAGCCGTCTGGGGAAATTCTTCCAGCCGCTTGGTATGCGTTGGCCAGTCGGCAACGGGATATTCACTGCTAAAATTCAAGAATGATGGACAGCTTGCTGAAGTTTTAATTAAAAGTAATGATCCCGTTTTTGAACCATTTTTTGCCGGCAACAACCGAAAGCTTTTCTTTTTTACCAAAAACAGTGAGCAAAAAATGCAACTGTGGTACATTGACTTAGAACTTTGATTTTTGAACAAACCTATATTCACCTTTTATTTTAAAGCCATATGAAGAAGAACCTGATATTTCTGCTGACAGCTTTGTTTTTTGTAGTTCTGTCGGCTACCGCACAAAACACGCCCATAAATCGGGCAAACTACCAACTACCCTCGCAGTATTCGCCATCAAGGTTGCAGACCATGGTCTTCAGCACCGAGGTGGATGCACATTGGCTGAAAAATGGCGATCGTTTTTGGTATGTTTACGAAAGCAACCAAGGTAAAGCCTATTATTTGGTAGATCCGGCCAAAAAAAGTAAGAAATTACTTTTCGATCCGGTTAAAATGGCTGCCGATCTCTCACGCATGACCGGTGACCCGTTTGAAGCTCAACATCTCCCATTGAAAAACATCAAATTCCTTGAAGGGGAAAAAAGTATCCGTTTCGAGCTTCAAAGCACTTTGGTAGATGAAGACAAAAAAGACGACGAAGAAAGCGATATGACGCAGAAAGAAGGCAAAAAAGATACCCAAAAAAAGGATAAGCCCGACAAAAAAACATGGTTCTTTGAATATCACTTAGACAATGGCAAATTGGTGATGCTCGACGATTACAAAAAGCCAAAAGAGCGTCCAAAGTGGGCCAGCATTTCGCCTGATGGACAAACGGTCATATTTGTCAGAAAAGATAATCTTTTCTGCATGGATAAAGCCAATTATGAAAAGGCATTGAAAAACGAAAAAGACAGTACGATCGTTGAAAGGCAAATCAGCTTTGATGGCGAAAAAGATTATAGCTATGGAGGCGATCGCGAAGGCGACAATGTGGAAGAAGAAAAGAACAAAGATGACCGCAAAGCCGCTTGGATTATATGGTCGCCTGACTCGCGTATGTTTGTCATAAACCGTAGCGACAATCGAAAAGTGAAAGATCTTTGGGTCATCAAATCGCTGTCGAATCCGCGCCCGACACTCGAAACCTATAAATATCACATGCCAGGCGAAAAAGAAGCGCCCATCCATGAGCTTTTGGTGATTCATCTCCGTCAGGATACCGTTTCGAAAGACACTATTATAAAGGTGGACGCAAAAGCATTTCCTGACCAGACGATCTATGCACTGCGCAAGCCCCGAAAACAATCAGATCGCGATGAAGATTATGTTGCTTCGCAATGGCTCTCCGACAGCCCCGATCAATTTTACATTACCCGCCAGTCGCGCGACCAAAAACGCATTGACATCTGCCGTGTTGACCCATATACCGGAAAAGTAACAACATTGATTGAAGAAAGACTGAACACTTACGCCGAATCGCGTCCGTTGGGTTTGGTTAATAACGGTAAAGAGCTGATACACTGGTCGGAAAGCGACGGTTGGGGGCATTTTTATCTTTATGATGGTGACGGAAAGCTCAAAAACCAGATTACTTCCGGCCCATTTCATTGTGAAAGTCTGAAAGGGATTGACGAAGAAAAACGCATGATTTATTTCACTGCAAATGGTCTCGAAGCAAACGAAAACCCCTATTATGAACACCTTTACAGAATCCGTTTCGACGGTACCGGACTTACCCTGCTCAATCCGGGCAACTTTAACCATAGCAGCTCTCTAAGCGATAGCCGTCGCTTCTTTGTGGACAATTTTTCCCGTGTCAACACCGCTCCCAAATCCGAACTAAGAGATTATAATGGGAATTTATTGATGCAACTCGAAGAAACCGATCTAAGCTCACTTTTTGCGAACGGTTACCGTTTCCCGGAGCCTTTCGTCGTAAAAGCCGCCGATGGCATCACCGATATTTACGGGGTGATGTACAAGCCGTTCGATTTTGATTCTACGCGACTCTACCCTATCATTGCTTATGTCTATCCAGGCCCTCAGACCGAAGCCGTCAACCTGTCGTTTTCCACGCGGATGGATCGTGTGGATCGCTTGGCACAGTTTGGATTTGTCGTCATCACTGTTGGCAACCGGGGCGGGCACCCTGGCCGTTCAAAATGGTATCACAACTACGGCTATGGAAATTTGCGCAATTACGGACTGGCCGATAAAAAAACGGCAATCGAACAACTGAGCGCCCGCCATCGATTCATTGATATCAACAAAGTGGGCATCACCGGACACTCCGGCGGTGGGTTTATGTCAACAGCGGCCATGTTTGTCTATCCCGACTTCTTCAAAGTGGCTGTTTCCAATGCCGGAAATCACGAAAATAACATCTACAACCGATGGTGGAGTGAACAACATCATGGAGTAAAAGAAGTAGTGGATACGGCAGGAAATGCAAGCTTTGAATACAAAATTGCAACCAATTCAGAATTGGCCAAAAACCTGAAGGGGCACCTTTTGCTCACTACCGGCGAAATAGACAACAATGTGCATCCTGCCAACACGATTCGGGTGGCCGATGCACTGATACGCGCCAACAAACGTTTCGACTTTTTCATGTTCCCCGGGCAACGTCATGGCTATGGCGACATGACCGAATATTATTTCTGGCTCATGGGCGACTATTTCTGCAAATACCTTATCGGAAATGCTTCTGAAGAGGTGGACATTCTCGAAATGAACCGCGATATTGAGCGAAAATAATGCTTGAATAAGTGTTAAACAATGATATGATTCTCAAATGGATAATTCTACTGTTTTCGTTTAACATAGGAATAACAACATGCAGCCTAATAACGGCAATACTAAATTCAGTTACTCATTATCAAAATAAATGAAGACATTGAAGGCAGATTCTGATTATATATCGCCAAACATTTTAAACTTGATCGAAAATGAAACCTCTGATTTTTCTTAAAAAATTGATAATCTTATTCTTGAGCCTATTCATTTGCTTTTCGTGTCAACAAAAAAGCGAAACCGAACCACTATTCATTGCAATAAGTAAAGAGCGTACTGCAGCAAATCGGTACGGTGAGTGGCTGAATGCCGCCACAGGGCGTCATTTACAGATTATCAACCTCTATCCCTTGAGTGACGATCAGATTAATGACACTCTTCGTCATTGCGATGCCCTTTTATTGAGCGGAGGTGCCGATATTCATCCGGCCTATTATGGTAAGGAAAGTGATACCCTGCGCTGTGGAGCCATTGACGGACGGCGCGACACCTTAGAGATGGCTGCTTACCATCTGGCAAAAGAACTGGGTATGCCAATTTTAGGAATTTGCCGGGGATTGCAGTTTATCAATGTTGCCGAAGGTGGAAGCTTAACCATTGATCTTCCGCAGGATAAACAAACCGGCAAGCTGCATCGTGTTGGTGTGGAAGACTGGGCCTATCATGAGGTTCATTTTTCAAAAGATCATTTTCTGACAATCTCATTTCATGATTCTATCTACACCGTTGCGAGCAACCATCATCAGGGGATTGAACATTTGGCGCATAGCCTTCAATCAATTGCCCGGAGTGATGACAGTCTTGTTGAAGCGATCGGTTGGGCCGACGAAACAAAACCCTCCTTTCTTTTTGCCGTTCAATGGCACCCGGAATGGGAATATAATGGCCAACCATTATCAAAACAGATTGCCATTGCTTTTGTGGAGGCAGCCGATCAATTTCGAACAAATAAGCGAAAGTAAATTCCGACTTTTGATGAATCTTACAGTTTCATCGTCCGCATGATTCATCAAAAGCCGCAATAACTAAGGGAATTCAGCTTTTTTTAGAAAGCAGGTTTCATCCCCAAATTATACATGATAAAACTATAAACATCGGTATTCTCTTCAATAGCTTTTGAAGTAGGTTTTCCGGCACCATGACCGGCCTGTGTTTCAACCCTGACCAATATCGGATTTGAGCCTTTTTGGTTTCGCTGCAATTCAGAAATAAATTTAAACGTATGAGCCGGAACCACTCTGTCGTCATGATCGGCAGTAATGGCTAAAGTTGCAGGATATTGCACACCTTTTTTCACATTATGAAGTGGCGAATAAGCCAACAGATATTTAAACATCTCTTCGTTGTCGTCGCTGCGGCCATAATCGGCAGCCCACGCCCAGCCGATGGTAAAATACTGATATCTGAGCATATCCAAAACGCCTACGATGGGGATCGCCACTTTAAACAACTCAGGTCTTTGGGTCATCACAGCGCCAACAAGCAATCCGCCGTTCGATCCGCCCATGATGGCCAGTTTTTGGGGGTTCGTATATTTTTTCGAGATTAAATATTCTGCGGCTTCGATAAAATCGTCAAATACATTTTGTTTGTTCATCTGCTGGCCGGCTTTATGCCAGGCTTTCCCATATTCGCCTCCGCCACGAAGATTCACTGACACATAGATTCCTCCCTGCTCCAAAAATGGTAGGCGAGCTACACTGAATGAGGGAGTTACGGAAATATCAAATCCGCCATATCCATATAATAACAACGGATTATTACCATCCATGTTTAAGCCGATTTTATGAACAATAAACATAGGTACCTTCGTGCCATCTTTACTTGAAAAAAAGACCTGTTTGGTAACATAAGATTTAGGATCAAAATCAACGTTGCTCTGCGCAAAAAGAATTGAAACTCCCGTATTCACATCTAACTGATATATTGTTGAAGGAAAGGTAAAGGAGGTAAATGCATAAAAAGCCATCGGGTCGTTCTTATCTCCGCTAAAACCGGCCACTGTTCCGAGAGCCGGCAATTCAAGTTGACGGATTTTTTTCCCATCAAGATCGAAAAAATAAACTTTGTTGTTGGCATCTTCAAGATATTTGGCCACAATATAATCTCCAGCGAGGCTCACCGACTCCAGAACATGTTCGGTTTCAGGAATGACAACCTTCCAATTTTCTTTCTCCGGATGCCGTGGGTCAACCCAAACCACTTGCTTCATGGGCGCACCATCGGTGGTCACCATCAGCAATTTCCCATTCACATTGTCCACCACATCATAATCAAAAGCAAATCCCGGCGCTATTTGCACAAAATCCGAGTTCATCTGATTCAAATCCTTCACAAACAAAGAGTTTCCGCTGGTTGATTCAGTCTCGCTCAACAACATAAAAGCCTCATCATCTGTCACATAGGCTGAAAAATTCCTTAGCGGATGTTCACTATCCTGATATACCAACAGATCGTTTTCCTGTGGAGTTCCCAGTTCGTGGTATTTTACTTTGTGGTATTCATTCGAACCGGAAAGGGCCTGCCCTTTTGCCGGAGCATCATAACAGCTGTAATAAAATCCGTTTTTATACCAACTGATTCCCGAAAACTTCACCCAAACTATCGTATCAGGCAGCATTTGGCCTGTTTCGAGATTCATCACGGCAATCTCATTCCAGTCGCTGCCTCCCCTGCTGATTGTATAGGCAAGGTATTTTCCGTTTGGTGAAGGGCTAATGTCAGCCAGTGCCACTGTGCCATCGGCTGAAAAAGTGTTGGGGTCAAGGAGTATCCGTGCATCTTCACCAAGGCTGTTTTGCACATACAGCACACTTTGGTTTTGTAAGCCATCGTTTTTATAGAAGAAATACCGGCCTCCCTTTTTAAAAGGAATTCCCATCTTAGGATAGTTCCAGATTTTTTCCAACCTTTGTCGCAAAGCTTCCCGGTAAGGTATTTTAGACAAATAGCTGCTGCTAAGGGCGTTTTGTGCCTCAACCCAGGCTGCCGTTTCGGGTGAATTATCATCTTCGAGCCAACGATAAGGATCGGCTATTTCATGGCCAAAATAAATATCTTTTTGATCAGACATCCGTGTCTCGGGGTAATGCAATTGTTGAGCATTCAGGCTAAATAAGGTCATAATTCCTAAAAATAAAAAAGTTAATCTTCTCATAATTAAATATTAAAGTGAGCAAATAAGATTCAACAGATCAAATCACCCGCATTTTTTTCCATCGGCCGGTTTTGTAATAAATATAGGAAAAAAATGCGCCAAACGACCAGGCAATGGGTATTCCCCACCAGATTCCTGCCGGTCCCATGAACGATGACAACCACCATGAAACCGGGATACGGATAATCCAGAGCGAAAATAGCGTAACAAACATAGGCACAAGTGTATCTCCGGCTCCTCGCAACATTCCATTGAAAACGAACATGGTCGAAAAAATAATGTAAAATCCGCTTACAACATAAAGATAGGTCTTTCCGGCCTCTACCACAGCCCGATCCTCGGTAAAAGCATGCAAAATGTTTTCGGGAAACAAAAAAGCAATGGCCGATACCGCTATAGAAACCAAGGCTGTCATTTGTAGTGTAGCTTTGACTCCGCGAGATACTCTTTCGATTTTTCCTGCACCAATATTTTGACCAACAAATGAGGACAGAGCGGCCGAAAAGTTCATAGCCGGAAGGCTTGCAAATGAATCAATACGCATCGCCACGGCATAGGCGGCAATCACTGTTGTACCAAAAGCATTGACCACTTTGTAGAGAGCCAACATTCCTACAGCTACAAAAGTTTGCTGCATTCCGGTAGGCAAACCGATTTGAAGGCTCCGGATAAAAATTTTCCGATCGAAAACCATTTTCAAAGGCCTGAAAATCAGCAACTCATTTTTATTGTTAAGATACCAAATCATCGTCAGGAAAGCGCCGGCCTGAGCAATCACCGTAGCCACCGCCACGCCTTCGATCCCCCAATGAAAAACGACTACAAAAATCAAATCGAGCACAACATTGACCAAAGTGGCGGTAATCAAAAAATAAAGAGGAGTTTTAGAATCACCAATTCCCCTGAGGATGGAGGTTGTACCTTGAAATCCAAAGTAAAAGATGAAACCCAAAGCGTAGATGTTAAAATAACTCATAGCCTGTGGGATAACTTCCTCCGGGAGATCAATCATTCTGAAAATCAACGAACTGGCCAGATTACCAACGATAGTCAAAAAGAGGGAAGCTACGAATAATACTATATATAAGGTGTCAATGGCTTTTTTTACCTGTTCAGGTTGCCTCGACCCAAAATATTGGGAAATAATCACCGTTGACCCGGTTGAAATACCAATGATAAAAGAAATAAGCGTAAAAATCAGCGGGAAACTGGCTCCAACAGCAGCCAAGGCTTCATTTCCCAGAAAACGACCAATGACAATACTATCAACCACATTGTAAAGTTGTTGAAAGATATTTCCAATCAGCATTGGAATGGTAAACCGCAACAACTGGCTTCGTTCCTTGCCTTCAGTGAGGTCATTCATTACTTAATTTTGTGAAAACCCGGCAAAAGTACAACTTATGATAGTAAGCGCAAGAATCCGGCTAACCCAATTTAGATCATCTGTTTTAAAATTGGAATAATTTTCCAATATTTGGAAACCAGCTTCCTGTTTTTAAAAAATAAAAACAGAAAACAAACCTCTAATGAAAAAGTTTTATTCATTTGAGAAAAATGTCAGTCGAAAATTCAAAATGGGAAAAATACGGTTTGAACTGGACTAATTGCAGTAAACTGGTTTAAGTTGAGTTGAATTTGTTCAGATTTAAAGAAAAACATCTTATTTTTTCAAAAATTTAACATTTTTTCTTCTTACCAGACTACAATTAAAATCCAAAACACAGACAGAAACAAAGCAAAATTCGTGTAAGGAAAAAAAATTGCATTGTTTTTGGTAAAATGACTACATTTGCTGAATGGTCGCCGATTTGTTTTAGAAAATCCCGATAAGAACGGGGAGTTGCAAACGGATGACAGAAAGACATTTAGGAGAAAAAAATATGAAGAAAAAAATTTTGGTTATTGATGACGAGCTGAGTATCAGGATGCTATTAGAAAACTTTTTGAGTAAGACCTACGAAGTCATTACCAAAAGTGACGGAATGGAGGGAGTTGACTGGCTCGAAAAAGGCAATATGCCCGATCTGATTGTTGCCGATATTCAGATGCCCAATATGAATGGATACGATTTCATCAAGAATATTCGCTCGAGTGGTTATTTTAAAGATATTCCATTGATCATGCTTTCGGGGATTGAAAGCAGTCAGGAAAAAGTAAAATGCCTGAAACTTGGAGCCAACGATTATATGGTGAAACCATTCAATCCTGAAGAATTGTCAATCAGGATTGAGATATTGCTGACGCGGAGATAATCTTTTCAAACGATGGCTAAGCAGAATCTTTTATATATTGGTGCAAATCCTGATTGTCTTGAATTTCTGACAGTGAACAGCGATTTTTTCACCTTTCATTCTGCTGAAAGTAGTTTGACAGCTATCAGTTTCCTTAAAGAAAATCCACAATTAGATGCTATCGTTTCCGATCCATTCTTACCGGGAATGAGTGCTCCTGATTTGTTTTTGCTTTTAAAGAAATTACAGATCCATTCCAAAACTCCATTTATCATCCTTGCCTGCGGCGAAGCTAAAAGTTTAAAAAGCAAGGCTTTCGAACTCCATATTCACGATTTCTACGACGAGATTCCCGAAGCCGCAAACCTTCATTTCAGAATTGAAACTCTTAATCAATACATCTCTTCTGAAAAAGAAGATATAGGCAAAAACAAATCTCATTCGGGCTACGCCATTCCTTTGGAAAAGAGATTGTTCGATATTGTTGTTTCTTCGGTTGCATTGCTGTTACTTTCGCCCATTTTGCTGATTGCCATGCTTGCTATCCGGCTTGAGTCGAAAGGAAAAGTATATTACACTTCCAAACGGGTCGGAACAGGTTATACAATTTTCGATTTTTACAAACTCCGGTCTATGCGTGTTGGCGCTGATAGTGCACTTCAAAGTCTAAAACACCTGAATCAGTACCATCATGATGAAAGTGAGGCAAAGGCTGTTGAAGAAAAATGCCCGCGCTGTGCCCAGCTTCCCGAAGGCGAGATGTGCTCGCAACCCCTATTCAGCGAAGGAGAAAAGATCTGTGAATACTGGTATTTTGAACAGAAAAAGAAGAAAGGCAGTGCTACTTTCGTGAAAATCAAAGATGATCCACGGATTACACGGGTTGGAAAAATAATTCGCAACACCAGCATTGATGAGCTTCCACAGCTATTTAACGTGCTGAAAGGCGATATGTCTATTGTTGGGAACCGTCCCCTTCCCTTGTATGAAGCCGAAATGCTCACTTCCGATGACTGGAGCGAACGGTTCCTTGGGCCGGCTGGGATAACAGGTCTCTGGCAGGTTGAAAAAAGAGGAAAAAAAGGCAATATGTCAGAAGAAGAACGAAAAGCTTTGGACAATCAGTATGCCCGGACATACAGTTTTTGGGGTGATATAAAGCTGATATTCAGAACGATACCGGCATTAATTCAAAAAGAGAATGTTTAAAGAATTGTTAATAAACTTGTTGGAAAAAAAATTAATTCCTGTAAAATTTAACAAAAATCGTCGTAATTTCGGCAACATTAAGAAAAGCAATAACAACAACAAAATAACCGTCATGTGGATGAAAGTTCAGAATTTAAAATATGTTTTATTCCTGTTGGGGGCATTTATTTCTTTTAAAGCCACAGCACAGGTCTATGCTGATGATGAGTCAAAATACTTCAATCCGCTGACAGACGACATTACCAAAAGGTTACCCAATATCAGGGTTTTGATTGATTCAGCCATTGCCAACTCGCCTTCTGTCAGATATGAAGAGCTCAAGGCAGACTATTATTTCTACGAACAGTTAACGCAGGAGCGTTATTGGATGGAACATTTCAGCTTTAACCTCGACTGGAACTGGGGTGTATGGAATTTTCACGACACTCAAACCTCGACGATTAGCAACCCAAACACTTTTCATATTGACCTGAATTCAATACGCGACAATTTTGCCATTGGATTTTATATCCGTTTTCCGTTGGCATCAATTGTTGACCGGAAGAACCGTATTAATAAGCAAAAGAAATGGCAGGAACTGTCATTTGTTCAGCGCGAGATCAATCGTCAGTTTGTCATCACCCAAACCATCGAAGCCTATGATATGATGATTCAGTGGCAAAATTATATCCGAATCTATAATGATTATCAGCGATTTACTGAGATTCAGATGCAGATGGCACAGAATCAGTTTCTAAATGGTGAGATAGGAACTGCAGAATACACCCGACTGAAAGAAATCCAGACCCGTGGAGCTGTTGAATATCAACAAGCTATTGCCGAGTTTAGCAAAAATTACCGAACTCTTGAGATTCTTACCGGAATCAATTTCAACCTGATTAATGTATTAAGATAGTCTGTAAAAAACAATCCGAACTCCTATGGATATAGCCCAATTTTTACGTATCATTGGCAAGAACCTGCTTCTTCTCATTGCCATCCCGTTACTTTTGGCCATTGTTGTGTTTTACTTTACCCGCAATCAAGATAAGGTGTATGAATCGGAAGCCGTGATTTACACGGGGATTACCACAGGTTACAGCATCGAAAGTACCGCCCAACATCCTACTGACTTTTTCAGTGTTAGTGCGCAGTATGACAATTTGATCAACTTAATCAATTCGCGCCAGACCATTGTTGAGACCGCCATCATGTTGTTGGCACAGGATCTGTCGTTGGAAGAATACAACGCACAGTATATTAGCAATGAGAATCTCGATAAGCTTCGGAAAGAAACCCCAAAACGGGTAAAAGATCTTGTGGTGAAATATGGCAAGGCAGGCATTCAGCGCCAAAAAGAAGAACAAATTCGGTCGCTTGAAAAGGAACTGCGTAACCTGGAGAAGGAAATTCAAAGTCGTACCCGGCGCGGGGATGTACCGCAAGGTTACAATTATCAGCAGTCGGAAACAACAGCTGCCTATACCGGTCTATCCAAAGACACACCCCTCTATCAGTCTGATCAAATCGTATCTTCAGATGTAAGGCAGCAATCTGCCACTTATCAACCAGTATATCATACCGTTAAAGCCGGAGAAACCCTGCTTACCATCAGCCAGAAATACGGCATCAGCCTCAACAAACTTCGCGAGATCAACAATTTTGGTTCGCAGCCTCTGAGAGCAGGCCAACAGGTTCTAATTGAACAAACAACTGCTCAGGCACCGGTTTCAACCTCTTTTGTTGATCCGACCGATCCTACAATGATGGACGAAAACCTTTATGCCGATAGTAGTTTGGAAGATGTCCTCTATGACAATCCGGAATATTCCATGTTGGATGATGAAAGCTATACCGCTCCAACCACCCCGGCACCTTCCCAATCTTCCACCAGCCGAGCTGCAACAGTAATCATGGAAGATGACCTTTATGACGGGATGCTTGAAAAAGACCCGGTAATCCCCAGAGGAGTATTGGAATCCGATTTCAAAAAAACCATTCAGAATCTGACTAATTATTACAATTCGAGCGATACCAACTACATTTATGGGCTGTTACATTACGGATCTGATAAGCACTATAGTATCAAAGCCATCAAAACGCTTCAGATTTATCGTATCAACAATTCCGACCTTGTTCGTTTAGTTTATCTCTCTGATGATCCTGGTATCTGCCAGCAAACCTTGAAGATCATTGCCCATGTTTTTGTTAAAAACTACAAACTCCTGAAAGAGAGCCAAACCGATATGGTGGTTGATTATTTCAGGCGTCAGGTTGATTCGGCTGATCGTGTATTGAAGCTCTCTGAAGATAAGCTATTGATATTTAACAGAAAAAACAATATTATCAACTATCAGGAGCAAACAAAATATATTGCTGCCCAAAAAGAAGACTTAGATGTTTATTACCAGAACGAACAGGTTCGAATGGCACAATCATCGGCCGCACTTCGTGAATTGGAAACCAAACTCACCCGTCGCGACAGTATTTACCTGAAAAGTGACGTGATTAATCAAAGGCGAAAAGAATACGCCGATGTGAATGAAAAGATACTGATCAATGAGCTTTCTGAGGATTACGACCGGCGTGTAGGCAATGAAATTTCGCTCTTACGCCATCGTTCGGATGTTTTGCGCGACGAGATCAAACTGTATGTTGACCAACTCTACCTGTACAGCCACTCCACACAGGGAGTCCCTATCGCTCGGATGTTGGACGAATGGTTGAAGAACGCACTTTCGTATGAAGAAGCTAAGGCAAGTTTGGTGGTTTTAGCACGCCGAAAGCTTGAATTCATCAAAACCTATCAGCGTTTTGCACCTTTAGGAGCTATGCTCAAACGTATTGAACGTGAGATGACCATTGCAGAACAGACGTATCTCGAGCTGTTGCGCAGCTTAAACTTAGCCAAGATGAGGCAGCAGAATCTACAAATGGCTACCAATATCCGTTTAGTGGATGCACCATATTTCCCACTTCAGCCCAACCCATCAAAAGCCAAATATTTGGTCGTTGCGGCTGCAATGATTGGTTTTCTTTTAGTACTGTTCATTATCCTGTTGCTCGAATACTTTGATGCATCGTTGCGTAAACCCGAAAAAGTATCGGAACAGATTGGACTCAAGCTTGCCGGAGCTTATCCATATCTTGGAGCGAATATACGTTTGCGTGATTCAGTGTTTATCAGCAACAGGCTTATTGAGATGATTATCCAAAATATCAAGCGTCATATTCATCAGGGAAGCGTGTTTACACCTAGCAAACCCCATGTAGTATTGTTCTTTAGTACTCAGGAAAGTGTTGGAAAGACCTACCTAATCTCAAAGATTGCCAATAAGTTGCGTACCTATGGTGAAAAAACCCTTACTTTGAACTATGACAATGGCCAAGGTAAAGTAGATAATGATGATTTCAACTTGTCCTACAGCTATCCGGTCAAGGAAAACTTTAGTGAAGTTAAGAACCTCAAAGAGTTGATTGACAGTCATATCCTCCGCCGCGACAATTACGGCTACGACTATATCCTCATCGAAATTCCGGCGATCATTTATCATTCATTCCCAATGGACCTAGTGCAACAGGTAGATGCCGCAGTTTTGGTTGTAAAAGCCAACAATTCCTGGAGCAAAGCCGATGCAGGAGCATTGGATATCATCAAGGACCTGACAAAAGAGCCGCCAATAGTAATTCTTAACGAAGCCGATGATTATGCCATTCAAGAAATGATCAGCGGTGTGAAAATGCAAAAAACAGATTCTCCGTTACACAAACTTAAAAATCTTGCAACCCTACCCGGCAGGATAAAGATTGAAGTAAAAGAAAATTGATGGACAGGTGAAAGGTGTAAAAGAGATCCTTTCCAGCAATAATTTTCTATCGTTGGCAAACAATGGCCTTGTGGCCGCGTTTGCCTTCCTTAGTTTTTTAATGCTGGTGCGCATGGTGCCGCAGGAAACTTATGGGGAGTGGGTACTGTTTATTACCGCCTCAAATTTCCTCGACATGTTGCGATTTGGAATTACTCGAACAGCCATCATCAGATTTTTATCGGGGGCTGATGAACAGCAGGCAAAAAAACTCATTGGCGCCAACAATTTCTTAAATCTGATTTCCACTATTTTTCTTGTTGTCATTGTAGGCATCATCAATCTGTTATACCACCAACAGCTCTCTCAAAGCGGATTTGCCATGTTTTTCGATTGGTATCCTCTGCTTGCTATCCTTACCCTTCCATTCAATAATGCACAATCCATTCTTCAGGCCGAGATGAAATTCGACAAGATGCTTTGGTCGAGATTGACCAATGTAGGCTTGTTTATGATTTTTCTCTTTTTAAATATCATCCTTCGGGCTGATATTCAGGTTATTCTTTGGGCATATTTAATTACGAGTTTTGTCAGCTCGTTTACGGCCACACTTTTTGGTTGGGATGGTATTCGATACACCTTTACTTTTGACCGTTCCACTATTAAAACGGTTTTAAATTTCGGAAAATACACGACCGGTACATTGATTGGGAGCAATCTGTTACGTAGCTCCGACACCTTTATCATTGGGCTGAGTCCTTTTTTAGGTACGTTGGGAGTTGCACTTTACTCGATCCCGCTTCGTTTAACCGAGATTATCGAAATCCCTCTTAGAAGTTTTTCGGCTACTGCCTTTCCCGAGATGTCCAAATCCAGCATTCAGAATGACCGTGCGGAAGTAAAGCGAATTTTTTACAGCAATGCCGGTGGTCTTACACTTTTGATGATCCCAGTAATGCTATTTTCGTTCGTTTTTGCCGAGGAGTTTGTGACCTTCCTTGGAGGTCGCGATTATCGCGTTACGGCTAACATATTCAGAATGTTCTGTATTTACGGGATGTTTCTTCCTTTCGACCGTTTTATTGGCGTTGGGCTCGACAGCATCAATCTTCCGCAAAAAAATTTCTACAAGGTTCTTGTTATGGCTCTCACCAATATTATTGGTGATTCAGTTGCTGTTTTCGGGATTTCTTTTCTGTTAAAAGGATTTTCATGGACTTTGCTTTTAGGATTGGGACTGGCGCCCGACGATGCATTTCGGATTGCACACGCCTTCACTCTTCTCCGTACCCTCGAAATGGTAGCCTTTGTCACCATCATACTCACTCTTGTTGGTATAGGATTGGGATATTATTATCTCGACAATGAGTTGCAGCTTAGTAAAAAAGCTATATTTGTAGAAGGATTTCGGTTTATTAAACAATTTTTCTCAATATTGAATAAAAAGTAGAAACTGATATACACGAAGTCATGTTTTCGTCACTGAAAGACAAAATCGGATCTGAGAAGCTGCACCATCCTATGATGCTCCTGCTGCTTGTTTTGATTACCATTGCTTTGGGTATAATCATTGCTAAAGGCGGGTTTATGGTAGCCATTGCCTTGGTTGTACTCTTTCCGGCCATTGTCTATTTCAATCGTTTTTTAAACAATCCGCGGGTTGGCATTTATACCGTTATTATATTGGGTTTCATTGCCATAGGTCTTACCCGCTACATTCGAAATGTTCCATTAGGTCTTTCGGTTGATGGCATTTTGGTTCTTTCCTACATCGCGCTGTTTTTCAGATACTTTTATGAGAAAGTAGAATGGAATCAAATTAATCGCGACCTAGTTTATTTGGCATTGGCATGGTTTATATTCAGTGTGTTGCAGCTTTTTAATCCGGAGGCACTAAGTCGAACAGCCTGGTTCTATGCCATGCGTGGTATCTCGCTTTACATGCTACTCCTTATTCCTTTAGCACTCCTGATTTTCAACCGATTGCGGTATCTGATTATTTTCCTCTACATCTGGGGAATCTTTTCAATTTTGGGAACACTAAAAGGGCTTCAGCAGCTTTATATTGGGCCTGACTCGGCAGAGCAATACTGGTTGGATACGGTGGGTGCGGTGACGCACATCCTTTTTGGTGAACTCCGTGTTTTCTCCTTCTTTTCTGATGCCGGTCAGTTTGGCGCTGCCCAAGGGGCTGCCGGAGTTGTTGGTTTACTTGTAGCTACCAACATCAAAGGTAAGCGCAATAGGTTATTCTTTACCACAATGGGAATTTTCGGCTTATGGGGAATGATGATTTCAGGAACCCGTGGAGCCATGATTGTTCCAATGGTTGGAGGCGCCACATATATTTTATTGCGTAAAAACTTCAAGGCATTTTTTATCGGTGCAGCAGTATTGGCGTTAGCTTATGGGTTTTTTGCACACACATTTATTGGGCAAGGTAATGCACAGATACGACGTATGCGTACTGCTTTTGTTCCCGAAGAAGATGAATCGTATTTGGTACGTCTCGAAAACCGAAGAATTTTAAGTGTTTATCTGGCTTCACGACCTTTCGGAGGCGGTATTGGTAGCGCCGGCGACTGGGGAAAACGTTTCTCACCGCAAGGATTCCTTGCACAGGTAGCTACCGACTCGTGGTATGTTCAAATTTGGGCCGAACAAGGAATCATTGGCCTCATTCTTCACCTTACAATTTTGAGTTACATCGTTTTAAAAGGCAGCTATTTGATTATGTTTAGGGTTCGTTCGCCCGAACTACGTGGTGTTTTGGCAGCCTTGATGTCAGGATTTACGGGAGTGATGGGAGCAAGTTACGGTAATGGTGTATTGGGTCAGATGCCCACCGGTATCCTGATCTATCTCAGCTGGGCCTTCATTTTCATGTCACAACAGCTCGACCGTGAGTATATCTACCTGATCGAACAAGGATTGGATCCATGGTCGTTGAAAAACAAGACCTGAGTATGGAATGGTTCATAGCCGATACGACAGCCTCACGCACAACCGATCAAAACAACGATTGGCCTTTGGTTTCAATCATTACAGTTAACTATAATCAAAGTGGGGTAACATTAGAGTTTCTACAGTCGTTGCGGGAATGCACTTATCCAAACTTTGAAGTTTTTATTGTTGATAACGGTTCGCCGAATGACAATCCTTTAAGAATTAAAGAAGCTTATCCGGAAATCAATCTTTGTATAACCCACAAAAATCTTGGATTTGCAGGGGGTAACAATGTTGCTCTGTCCAAAGTTTCAGGCAAGTATCTGCTATTTATTAACAATGATACTGAGGTTGAGCCCGATTTTTTGCAACCTCTCGTACAGTTACTCGAGTCCGATCCTACGATTGGAATGGTAAGCCCAAAAATTCACTTTTTTCACAATCCTCTCACCTTTCAGTTCGCAGGTTTCACCCCATTGAGCCGTGTCACCATCCGAAACAAAGCCATTGGATTTGGTGAAAAAGATGTTGGACAATATGATATGACTGTTGAAACGGGTTCGATATTTGGCGCTGCAATGTTAGTTCCACGCAAAGTAATCGAAACGGTTGGCCCGATGTCGGAAGTATATTTTCTTTATTACGAGGAACACGATTGGGCCGAGCATATCCGAAAATCAGGTTTTTCTATATACTATTGTGGTCAATCGCTTGTCCGACACAAAGAGTCTATTTCAACCGTAAAAGAAAGCCCATTCCAGATATTTTATTTGAATCGGGGCAGGATCATCTTTGCTCGCCGAAACCGAAAGGGCTTTTGGAAGCTTGTTTCGATGGCCTATCTCATGGGGGTTGCCATGCCTAAAAGTGCTTTTAAATACTGGATAAAAGGGCGGAAGGATTTATCCGCTGCCATTTGGAAAGCGTTGTGGTGGAATATCAGCACATCAAAAAAACAAATTCAATCATAAAACACCCCATCAATATTGAAGCTATGCTGATTGTCATTGAGTTAATCGAGATTCTGGTATTTGTCTATCTGGCATTGGCAACCATCTATGTTGTGTTGTTTGGCATAGCCTCACTGTTCCCTATACGAAAAAAGAAAGTAACGGCCGATAAAAAACGGCGATTTGCTGTTTTGATCCCGGGCTATAAAGAGGATAATGTAATTGTGGGTGTGGCAGCCGATGCCTTATTGCAAGATTATCCCAAAGATCTTTATGAAGTCATTGTGATTGCCGACTCATTCAAGCCCGAGACCCTTAAAAAGCTGAGAGAACTGCCAATCAGGGTTGTTGAGGTTGTTTTTGAAATCAGCAAGAAATCGAAAGCTCTCAATAAATGCATGTCTGTGATTGGCGACCATTACGATGTGGCAATGATCTTAGATGCCGACAATTTGATGGAACGCGATGTGCTTACGAAAATCAACGATGCTTTCAATCGCGGATTTTTTGCAGTTCAAGGACATAGGATGGCTAAAAACCTGAATACGAATATCGCTGTTTTAGATGCTATCAGCGAAGAAATCAACAATAAAATCTTCCGTAAAGGACACAGGATTTTAGGGCTTTCATCTGCCCTGATCGGATCGGGCATGGGTATTGAGTATTCCTTGTTTAAAAAAACCATGGCATCAGTAGATTCGGTGGGCGAGGACAAAGAGGTGGAAATGATTTTGCTACGCTCAGGCTTTAAGATCGAGTATGTGGAAGACGCCTATATTTTCGATGAAAAAACCTCAAAAAAGGATGTGTTTATCAACCAACGCCGGCGTTGGCTGGCTGCCCAGCTTGAGTTTTTCAGAAAGTACTTTTTTGATGGTTTTTGGTGTCTCATTCGATATGGCAACATTGACTATTTTGACAAGGTCATTCAAATGGTTCAGCCACCACGTATCCTTTTGGCAGGAACATTATTCATCGTTAGTTTGACACGAGTTTTATTTCATTTCCTCAACCCTGAGCTTTATCCATCTATTATTCCGGTTGAATACTGGTTAACGGCTTTTGCTGCAACCATATTTGCTTTACTACTTGCAACTCCCCTGAAATTTTATAATTGGAAAACTGTCGGTGCATTGTTTTCTCTTCCAACCGGCTTTGTGCTGATGATCAAGAGCCTGCTTCGAATCAAAGGAGCATCAAAACGCTTTATTCATACCACGCACGGACACCATCACGAAGGAGAATCGAAACCAAAATAAGTTGTTATGGATGAGGCAACAAAATATCCGTTTGTTTCGATCATCACGGTTAATTACAATCAGTCGGAAGTTACTTGTGCATTGATTGCTTCTTTGCATCAGATCACTTACCCGAATTTTGAAATCATCGTAATTGACAATGCCTCACCTTCCGACAGTCCTAAGATTATCAAAGAACGTTTTCCCAATGTAATTCTTGTTGAAAATCCAATCAATTATGGTTTTGCTGCCGGGAATAACTATGGGCTTATGCGCGCCAGAGGTGAATATATTCTTTTGATAAACAACGATATAGAAGTGCCGCGAAACTTTCTGGAACCTTTGGTTGATAAACTTCGCAGCCATCCTGAGATTGGGGCCGTCAGCCCAAAAATCAAATATTTTTATCAACCCGATACGATACAATACGCCGGTTATACGCCCATGAACTACCTCACCATGCGCAATTTTGCGATAGGTCACGGCGAAAAAGATCAGGGGCAATATGATGAAGATCGGGAAACATTTTACGCCCATGGCGCTGCAATGCTTGTGCCGATGGAAGTTGTAAAAAAAGTCGGGCTAATGTCCTATATCTTTTTTCTATATTATGAAGAAGCCGACTGGTGCGAACGAATCAAAAAAGCCGGATACAAAATCTACTATGTCCATAACAGCTATGTCCTACACAAGGAGTCGGTCAGTACTGGTAAACTAAGCAATCTGAAAATTTATTACCTCAACCGCAACAGGTTGGTTTTCATGCGTCGAAATGTGAACGGCAGCTTGTTTTACAAAGGACTGGCCTATCAGCTCTTAGTTGCCATACCCAAGAATGCACTGAACTTCTTACGCAAAGGAAATGTCAGCGCATTTCACACTTATTATAAAGCCATCGGATGGCATTTGCTCCATCTTTTCGATCCAGTTATTTACGAAAATCCAATGTTGTAATACTATCCGGCTATGGTAATCAAAACACTTCTCAGCATCGAAATCATTTTGATGATATATATGGGCGGGACTGCCCTTTACCTGCTTTTCTTCGCCATTGCAAGCCTGTTTCCAATCAAACAAAAAAAAGCCGATCATATTGAAACCTTGCGCTTTGTTGTTTTGATACCATGTTATCGCGAAGACGAAGTTATTCTTGAAGTTGCCCGCGAAGCACTCGAACAGCGCTACCCCGCAGACAAATTTGATGTTGTGATTGTAGCCGATGCATTTGAAGAAGCCACGATACATGCTCTAAAAAAACTTCCGTTGCAGGTAATGGGCGTTCGTTTTGAGGTAAGCACAAAAACCCGTGCCATCAACTATGCCTTGAGGCAACTCCCCGAAGATACATACGATGCCGTATGTATTTTAGATGCCGACAACATCATGGAATCTGATTTCCTCCACAAAATGAATCAAGCGCTCAATCAGGGATATGTTGCTGTTCAGGGTCATAGAGTTGCCAAAAACATCAATACCAGCTTTGCACTTTTAGATGCCATCAGCGAGGAGATTAACAATCAGATCTTCCGTAAAGGTCAAAGAGTTGTTGGCCTCTCATCGGCCCTGATTGGCTCGGCCATGGCTTTCCGTTATACTTTCTTCAAACAGATGATGCAAGAGGTTGAAGTGGTTGGGGGCTTCGACAAAGAGTTGGAAATAAGACTTTTAAGAGACGGGCATGCTATTGATTATGTGGATAATGCCTATGTTTTCGACGAGAAAGTGCAAAATGCCAAAGTGTTCAGCCGTCAACGTCGTCGCTGGTTATCGGCTCAGATCCATTATTTCGGGAAAAGCTTTTTGCCGGCTACAAAAGCATTCGTAACAAAAGGGAATATCGAATATTTCAACAAAGCAATACAATATGTGCAACTGCCCCGCATTTTGTTGATTGGTTTGGTTAGTCTGTTTGCATTGAGCTCTCTCGTTTTAGGAATTCCGACACTTACCAAATGGTGGCTTATTTTGTGGGGCGTTACCATTGCGGCTCTGCTTTTGGCAATCCCCCGACAGTTCTATATTCCGGAAACTTTGAAGGCTTTGTTTTTTTTACCGGTTGGATTCTTCTTTATGTTTCTATCTTTGGTGAGGATTAAAGGTGCAAATAAACAGTTTATTCATACCAAACACACCTACAACGCTTTTCAGATTAAACGAAAATTGTTCTTTCATCAAAAACCTTGAATTATGAAAATCGGCATCGAAGGACAGCGCCTTTTTAGGGTAAAAAAGCATGGCATGGACATGGTGGCACTTGAGTTGATTCGTAATCTGCAACAGATAGATACTCAAAATGAGTATTTTATCTTCATTAAGCCTGATGAAGACCACGACTGTTTGAAAGAGACTCCGAATTTTCATATCATTGAGCTGGGTGGAGGTCCTTATCCAAGCTGGGAACAAATTGCTTTGCCAAAGGCGGCCTCCCGGTTTGGCTGTCAATTATTGCATTGCACAAGCAATACTGCACCGGTATTTACCTCTATTCCGTTAGTGGTTACGCTTCACGACATCATTTATCTTGAAAGTGTGAGTTTGTTCAAAAAAGGGGGCACCTGGTATCAGAAAACGGGCAATATGTACCGCCGTTTTGTGGTGCCGCGAGTGGTGGAACGCAGTAAAAAAATCATCACCGTTTCGCATTTCGAAAAGAACAGAATTCGGCAGTTTTTTGGATTCCCCGAAAATGACCAACGTTTAGTGGCCATCTATAATGGAGTGAGCGAACATTTTCAACCCATCACCGATCGTCAGATCTTAACCGAAGTAAAAGACAAATACCATTTGCCCGATCATTATTTCTTCTTTTTGGGTAATACGGATCCTAAGAAAAATACTAAAGGAACTTTGCAAGCTTTCGATCAATATTTGAAAACAGCTGCCAATCCGGTGAAGCTCGTGATGTTGGATTACGAAAAAAATGCCTTGAAAGCATTGTTAGATGAAATTGGCTCACCCGGACTCGAGGAGCACATCCACCTGACAGGCTATGTCAAAAACACCGATCTGCCGGCCATTTACACCCAGGCTGAACTTTTCCTGTATCCTTCGTTGCGTGAAAGTTTTGGTATTCCAATGCTCGAAGCCATGCGCTGCGGAGTTCCTGTCATTACCTCCAACACATCAAGCATGCCCGAAGTTTCTGGTGGAGCAGCAGCAATAATTGACCCATTCAAACCACACGAAATTACCCAGGCAATGCATCGGCTGACAAAGGATGAACAATACCGAAAAGAATTGATAAACAAAGGTTTAGAGCAGTCAGCAAAATTTAGCTGGAGAAATATGGCCATCGAAGTGCTGAAACTTTATGAAAATCTGATTGGCTGAACTATATTTGACCTACTAAAACCTGAAGACCATGATCAAAAACCGTGATTTTATTGTGATAGGCTTGCAAGCTTTAGACAGTCGTATTGGGAGCAATTGCATCAATCTGGCCAATGAGATTGCGAAGCATAATCGGGTTTTATATGTGAATTACCCGCTTGACAGACTGACGCTTTGGCGCGAAAGGCACGATCCGCTCATCCAAAAGCGAAAACGAATTCTGAAAAAAAAGGAGCCGGCATTGGTAAAAATTAACGACAATATGTGGAATCTTTTTCCCCAAACCGTTCTAGAATCCATCAGCCAATTGCCTTTCGATAATCTGTTCGATGTGTTGAACAAGGTGAATAACCATCGTTTTGCAGCCGAAATTAAAAAAGCAGCCGATGAACTTCAGTTTTCCAACTATTTTATTTTCAACGACAGCGATATGTTTCGGGGGTTTTATTTGAAAGAAATTCTGAAACCTGAATTATACATCTATTATACGCGCGACAATTTGGTAGCTGTTGATTATTGGAAACGGCAGGGCATTCGTATTGAGGCTGCATTGATGAAAAAATCGGATATTGTCGTTGCCAATTCCACCTATCTGGCTGATCAGGCACGGCGATTCAACCCCCACTCCTACTACGTTGGTCAAGGCTGTGACGTGAGTATGTTTGATAAGTCGCTGATTGAATCACTTCCCGATGATATTATCAATATACCCAAGCCCATCATTGGTTATATCGGAGTACTCTTTGACCTTCGCCTCGACATTGACATCCTTCTTCATATTGCAAAATCGCGGCCCGATTGGCAGGTTGTTTTAGTTGGCCCGGAAGACGAAGTTTTCAAAAACAGTGCTTTGCATCAGCAAAAGAATGTTTGGTTTCTCGGACCCAAAAAAATGGAAGAGTTACCTCAGTATTTGATGGCCTTTGATGTGGCAATTAATCCACAAAAGCTCAATGAAGTAACGATTGGGAATTATCCCAGAAAAATTGACGAATACCTTGCTATGGGAAAACCTACCGTAGCCACACGGACAAAGGCAATGGAAGTTTTTGACGGTTACACCTATCTGGCCGAAAATAAAGAACAATATGTTGAGATGATTGGCCAGGCTTTACGCGAAGATAACGAAGAAAAAGCCAAAAGCCGTGAAGTTTTTGCCCGCAGTCACACTTGGGAGAACAATGTGGCTGAAATTTACGATAAGATAATCAAACATTTACAACAACCGCGATAATAATGTCAATTGCAGAAAAAATTAAAGCCAATCCGCGGTTAAAAAAAATTGCGCTTTGGTTACTCATGCCCGCCAATCAGGCTCGACCGCGCCTGTGGGTAAAATGTTTTCTCAACCCATTGAAACATCATAAGGGAAAAGGTGCGCTCGTCCGAAAGCGAACCAGAATGGATGTTTTGCCATTTAACCGTTTTGAACTTGGGGCTCATTCCACCATCGAAGATTTCTCAACCATCAACAACGGTGTTGGCGATGTCATCATTGGTCAGCGCACACGCATAGGTCTAGGTTGCACTGTGATTGGCCCAGTGACAATCGGGAATGATATCATGTTTGCACAAAACATTGTTGTTTCAGGGCTTAATCACGGTTATCAGGATATCAACCTGCCCCCCAGCCAGCAACCCGTTGAAACGAAACCAATTATTATTGAAGATAATGTCTGGATTGGCGCTAATTCGGTCATCACAGCCGGTGTTACCGTTGGGAAACAAGCCATTGTTGCTGCCGGAAGCGTTGTAACAAAAGATGTTGCACCTTTTAGCATTGTAGCAGGAAATCCGGCAAAAACCATTAAATTTTACAATTTTGAAACTTCGGGTTGGGAACGTTCGCAAAATTCACTTATCAACTCTTCAAGTAATAAACACCAATAATGAAAAAAATCCTAACTTATGTTCGTTACTTTACCGATTTTTTACAATACGGTCAGTTACGACTTGTCATCGCCTCGGTTGTTTATATCTTAACCGGCAAATCATTTATCCAAACCCGAATATTCAGGGGTAAGCTTGGGTATTTTCTGCATCGGAAAGGCTCTCTTGATTTTCAATTTGGAAACTATGCCTATGAATGGAATGTAAAAGAAGTAATGCTCAAGCATTTACACTCATACGATGTTTTTTTCGATGTTGGAGCCAACATTGGGAGCTATACCATCATGTTAGCAGGAAGCGGCTTACGAACCTACGCATTTGAGCCGGTTTATTCTAATTATAAAGCTCTCAATATTAATATTTTACTTAACGATCTCGAAAGTGAAGTAACCGCATTCAACTTTGGATTGGGCAACGAAACACGCCCTGAAAGCTTCTCTTTTGATCCGTTGAATACCGGTGCTTCACACATTTCCTCGCATCCGGCCGACACGCTTGATGCCGAAAAAAGAAGTATCGCAACCACCATCCAGATCACAAAGCTTGATGACATTGTTTCGAGTTTCGAACTGAAAGAAACCGATCGGATTTTGATGAAAATTGACGTAGAAGGTATGGAGATCGAAGTATTGCAAGGAGCAGCGCAATTTCTAAAAAGCCGTCCAAAAGTAATGCTTATTATGGAGAGTGTCCACTCAGGCGAAGAACAACTTAAAAAGGCACTTAGTGAAATAGATGAATTTGAGTTCTTTTCCATTGACTCGCTCAATATGGGTGCCTTCAAAGACAAATAACGCTAAAAATATTTCGGCATGGAAATTTTAAAAATCATTTTCTGGGTTCTTCTTTTCATCGTTTTCTACGCTTATGTAGGATACGGGATTGTTTTGTATTTCCTGGTCAAGATTAAAAAAATCTTCATGCCGTCAAAACCTAAGCCTATTGAGGATTATGAACCAGAGGTTACGCTATTTGTAGCTGCTTATAACGAAAAAGATTATGTAGATGCCAAGGTAAAAAACAGCTTAGAGATGGACTACCCCAAAGAGAAGCTTCATCAGGTATGGGTTACTGATGGCTCGGATGATGGCACTCCTGACTATCTGCAAAAATACGTTGATCAAGGCATTAGTGTATATCATAAACCTGAACGGGGTGGTAAAATTGGTGCTATGAATAGAGGGATGGAGTTTGTTAAAACGCCGATCGTCATCTTCTCCGACGGCAATACCATGTTAGGAAAAGAAAGCGTAAGACGGATCGTGAACCTCTTTGCCAACCCTAAAGTGGGATGTGTTTCAGGCGAAAAACGAATATACAATAAGGAGAAGGACGTAGCAGCCGGTACCGAAGGAATCTACTGGAAATACGAATCAACCTTAAAAAAATGGGATGCTGAACTATATTCAGTCGTGGGCGCAGCCGGCGAGCTTTTTGCCATCCGAACCGAGTTATTTCAACATGTTGAGAAAGATACCCTGCTCGACGATCTCATCATTTCGTTGCGTGTGGCCATGAAAGGCTATACCATTCAATACGACCCCGAGGCTTATGCCATCGAAACTTCGTCGGCCAATGTCAAAGAAGAGCTTAAACGAAAAGTACGCATTGCTGCTGGCGGAATCCAATCCATCGTACGATTGAGCCCGCTTTTAAATATTTTCAAGTATGGAATTCTGAGCTTTCAATACATTTCGCACCGGGTACTCCGCTGGACTTTAGCCCCCATATCGTTGCCGCTTATTTTTCTCATCAACTTGATTTTATTTATCAAACTGGGATATAACAATTTCCAAAACATCTATGTTTGGCTTTTTTACGGCCAAGTATTGTTTTATCTTTTATCATTCATAGGCTGGAAGCTCGAAGACCGGGCAATCCGGATAAAAGCCCTCTTTGTTCCTTACTATTTTATGATCATGAATCTGGCTGTACTCATGGGTATGAAACGTTATTTTAAAGGAAATCAATCAGTTAACTGGGAACGTGCTAAAAGAGGAAAAATGGAATGAAACTGTTGCGTTTTGCTCTCTGGCTTTTCGTTTTGCCTACATGGATCAATGCCTACGGACAAACCCTTTGCAATCACACGATTCCGGCAAGCCAGACAACTGTTAACGGCGTGGATATAGCGCCGGGCGACACAGTTTGCCTGCTCGGAGGTAATAAAGATTTTCTCTTTTTTTCGCAATTGGTTGGCACGGCCGAGAAACCCATCGTTGTGGTTAACCGTAACGGAAATGTCATTATTCATACCACACATTTCTACGGAATAAAATTTTCGCACTGTAAACACGTCAAACTATTGGGAATCAACTCAGATTCTTATGGAATCAGGATTTTGAAAGTAGCCAATGGTGCAGGCATCTCCGTTGACGAACTGAGCACAAATATTGAAATTGCTTATGTGGAGGTTTCAAATACTGCTTTTGGAGGTATCTATGCCAAAACTGAACCAGATTGCAGTTTCGAGTCAACGCGTGACAAATTTCTTTTGAGTGGCCTGCATATCCATCACTGTTATATTCACGATGTAGCTGATGAAGGCATGTATATTGGCAGCGCAAAATACACCGGGCAATATCTCCCTGCCTGCGACACCACTGTTTTGCCCCACTTGCTCACCGATGTCAGAGTTCATGACAATATCGTTGAACGAACCGGATGGGATGGCATTCAAGTGAGCTCGACTACCGCAGACTGCTCTATTTTCAACAATATTATCCGTAGCGACTCCTACCGCGAAACCAACGGCCAGATGTCAGGAATCTTGATCGGAGGAGGGTCAAATTGCGATTGTTACAACAATCAAATTTTGGATGGTAAAGGCGACGGCATTGATATTTTTGGTTTTGGCGAAATGAAAATTTACAACAACCTGATTGTCAGGGCGGGCAAAAGCTTCCAGCCGGAAAACAACAACGTACCCAAACACGGTATATTTATTGGCAATGCCCCTGATAATGCCGGTGCACGCTTTAAAATCATGCACAATACCATCATTAAGCCAAAAACAACCGGGTTACGGTTTTCGAACTTTTTTACTTCGGCCAATCTGTTTTTCAATAACATCATCGCCAATCCAGGCGCTTCCCCAAATATGGGTGAGGCTGCTTATTTCGACAATTCCACCGCACAGAACAACTTCAACTTAAAACAGAATTTATTCTCCGAACAAGTTGAACCACTGGGTTTTGTGGATTTCGCAAATGATAATTACGATCTCAGAGCAGGCTCGGTGGCCGTAAACAAGGCTTTTGATGCAGGTTTGAATAACGTTCCTTTCGACATCCTGAATCGCCCCCGCCCACACAATTCCGCCTCTGATATTGGCGCTTATGAATGTCAGGCAGTGAATGCAAGGGTGCAAGCCATGGGAGTCAACGATCGAAAAATGAACGTATCGTTTAATGCAGAGCAAGGAAAAATTGTATCAACCATCTTTTTTTCATCCAATGACATCGTTGATTTTCAACTTTTTGATGCCAATGGCAAATTATTGAGCTCCTATACTGAACTAGTGGTTGGAGCAGGTGAACATCAATTTTCCTTTTCGGTCAAATCCTATCCGCCAGGGATCTATTTTTTGCAATGTCGAAGCAAAAATCATCAATTGTCAAAAAAGTTTCTTATTCAATAATTGGGATTATGTCGCTCACTTCATTGGTCAAACGCCTGATTCCACGTACATTAGGGTACAGAATCCGGAAACTCAAGCTTTTTGTTCGGGGCTGCATTTATAGGGGTAATACTTATTCTTGCCCTATTTGTGAGCATGATTACCGGCAATTTTTTGATGGAGGATTCGACACTGAAGGCAACTCAAAATATCAGATTATTGGGTCGGGAAGGCGGAAAAATATTATCTGTCCAGGCTGTGCTTCCACCGATCGTGAACGGCTTATCCTGCTTTGTCTGAAGAATAAAGATTTGAAACTCTGGCCTGCTGAATCAATTCTGCATGTAGCGCCGGAGCCGGCTTTGAGCAGCCGGTTAAAAAAATGGCAAAAAGAAAATGGCGGACATTATCTTGCCGGCGCAAAATATCATGAAGGTTTTTATTACGGAAACGATCTTCAACTCATTGATCTGCTTAAACTTAAATTTGACGATAACCAGTTCGACCTGCTGATTTGCAATCACGTTCTCGAGCATATAGAGGATGACCTAAAGGCTATGGGTGAACTTCATCGTGTGTTGCGGCCTGGTGGAAAGGCTATTCTTCAAGTTCCCTGGTCTCCAATTCTTGAAACGACATATGAAGACGCTTCGATCGTTGACCCAAAAGAACGTGAGAAACATTTTGGTCAATTTGATCATGTCAGGGTTTATGGGAAAGATTATACGGACCGTCTGAAAAAAGCAGGTTTTACTGTCGAAGTTATTGAAATTTCAATACTTTCGTTAGATAAAACACACTATATTCGCTATGGATTAAATCCATTGGAAAAAGTATTTGTTGCTTCAAAATAAGTCGCAGAAAACGTATTGATGAAAAACAAATTCCTCCTTTGGTTCTTTATCGTGCTTTCATGGCAAGCCTTGAAACCAGGCTTCCTAAATGCACAGGATAAATATTTGTTTTTCAATAATTTACACAAGGCTATTTGTTTTTATAGAATTGAGGCTGTTGCTGAATATCTCGATTCCTGTTTACAAGATTCAACAATTTCATCCAATGACGATAATCTTCTTCTGGCCGAAATTTTTTCGGGAAATCTGGACGAAAAACAATTTGAAGCAAAACGTTTTACTTCGGATCCGCCACGAGATCAGTTTAGGTTTCTTCAGCTTAATGGTTGGCTATTAAGTCAGAATCGGGAAACGAACCGGGCTGTTGATCTCTGGAAAAATTTCATCTCAGACTCGAACAATCTTCAATTGCAAACAAAAGCTGTGAACGAGCTGTGTCGAATCTACAATGATGAAGGAGAACCACACAAAACCATACTACTGATGGGCGCATTCAACCCGTTGACAGCTGACAGCTGCCAAGTTGTAACAGCCTTTGAATCAGCCATAGAGCTGTGTCGTAGTTATCTGTTAATGGCCGATACGCTCGATTCGCGCCATCAGCTCATCTTGGCTGACAAATTATTTCAGACACATAAACAGATTCCATTTAGTGATCGGCTCATTTTGCTTAATCTGAAAAATATCCTCAGCGACACCAACACATATTCTTTAATTCAGGACATTAATAATCAACTTGATGATCAGAACACAGCGCTCCGAGCAATAGCATTACAGCTCCTTGCGAATCAACCTGGTATTGTTGCAGACACGGTCTTTGATTTGCTTTCCCGCTCGGGCGAAGAATGGAAGTCCCATCAGGAACACATTGCACAAATGTGTTCAATTAACGGAAAAACTTTTCAAAATTCAAGAAATACAGTTGCTAAAGTCAAACTCTGGAAAGAAGCCGGTGTCACACTTCAAACCATCACCTGGGTAATTGCCGTATTCGTATTAATCCTTATCACATTGATTTTCAGGAGTTATTTCCGATTCATCAAGACTATACGGATCAAATCAGAACAAATTCAGGAACATCGTTTTCAGATTGAACTGGAGATGCACGAATCATTTCGAAATGTGGATGATTTGGTGGCTCAACGTGAGGCCAATCTTCATATTGAACTTCAAGAGCGTAACAAAATTGACAATGAACTCAAGGAAGCATTACAGCAAGCCGAGGCTGCCAATTTCGAGAAAAATGCTTTTCTTTCCAATCTCAGTCACGAAATACGCACACCGCTCAATGGCATCATTGGTTTTTCAAATCTTTTAGAGAATGAACTGGCCTTGCTCGACCAGCCCGAGCTGTTTGACTACGCCAACTCCATTGAGCGCAGTGGCGAAAAGCTACTTCATTTGCTGAACAATATCATTGATATCAGCCGACTCGAAGCAAACGATATTGAGTTTAACCTCGTATCATGTCCGGTGAAAGAAATTGCAGATGAAATATTACGGAAATTTGCTGCTTCAGCTTCCGAAAAAGGCATTCGTTTAGTGAGTGAAATGTCGAATATTCGGGCAATTGCCGACCCCGAGATGCTTGCCAAAGTGTTGTACGAAATTGTGGACAATGCCGTGAAATTCACTGATAAAGGTTTCGTCAGACTCAATATCGCAAAAGATACTGACCCGCTCTTTGTACAGATCAGTGTTCGCGATACAGGCATAGGCATTGACTCCAACTACCTCCCCGGGCTTTTTGAGGCATATCGCCGGGAGAGTTCAGGTTATTCACGCCAATATCAGGGCGCTGCGCTTGGAATACCGCTGTCACGGCAATTAGTTGAACGTATGAACGGAAAACTTAGCATTGAGTCGCAAAAAGCAGTAGGAACTACCGTCAGCATTCTTCTGCCTGTTTCAGAAGAACCGGTGAGCAGCTCAAATAAGCCATCTTTTCAAAAAGGCGAGCGTCAGTGGCTCAAAATTGAAGAGTTGATGAGAAACAGGAAGATTCTGATCATTGAAAGAGATCCAGGCTTCCGAAAAAGCACCGCTGATTATTTAAAGCATTTGTGTGAAGTACAAATTGCTGCAAATGGTGACGAAGCTTTGAACATGATTAAAAAAGAGGCGGGTGAAAACCGGATTTTTGATTTGGTGATCACCGACATCCATCTGCAACCGCCTTGGGATGGTGAAAAACTTCTTCAAACCATTCGTTCAGGCTTTCCGGCATATGCCAATATCAGGGTGATTGGACTCAGCGCTTTTGATATTTCTGTCAAAGCCGGCAATATCCATCAAACAAGCTATCATGCTTATTTACATAAACCTTTCTCGCAAAGCCAACTTTTTGAGTGCATCGGCAAAGTTTATGACAAGAAGTTGAATTAATACTCAAGGTTTTTTGAAATCACGGTAAATCATGTAATTTTGTACATTGAAAACCACAAAACAAGACATTAAATAACGAAAATGATTCTGGACAGATGACCGGAGAAGAAAATATAATTCGCGTACTATTAGTTGAAGACAACGAGCTCAATCAGAAATTTGCCATGGCTGTTGTACGCAAAATGGGCTTTGCCATTGACGTGGCACCCAACGGAAAAATTGGTGTTGAGTTATTCAAATCGAAGAACTATCATCTGGTGCTGATGGATATTCAGATGCCGGAGATGAACGGGATTGAAGCCACGATGGAAATCAGACGGATAGAAGCCGAGGAAGGTCAGGGGAAACATGTCCCGATTATTGCAGCGACTGCCTTTGCCATGGAGCAGGATAAGCGCAATTGCATCAATGCAGGTATGGATGAATTTATTGCCAAGCCTTATAAACCGTTTGAACTGGAACAGAAAATCCGAATGTTTCTTTAATTTTTTTTTCGAATGATCACCAAAGACATTGAGATTGAAGAGCTTGTCCGGGTTTATCCGTTTTCGGTAAAATACCTGATGGAGCACGGGATCAAATGCATTGCCTGTGGCGAACCTATTTGGGGGACTTTGGAAGAAGCGGCAAAAGAAAAAGGTTTTGGCCTGGATGAGATTGAAGTTTTTGTCAGTGAAATGAATTACATTGCGCAAAAATCAAGCCCGACAGCAGAAGACGGTCAACCTCGAATCAATCCTTCAAAACTTCAACTTTAAACTAGGGGTCCGACTACGGAGCCAAACGTTTTTTTGTCCAATCGCTTGTCTTTTCATATACAATGCGATCGTGTAGGCGATTTTGTCCACCCTGCCAAAATTCAATATAATCAGGTTTCAACGCAAATCCCCCCCAATTATTGGGGCGTACTGTTTTTTTGCCTTCACGCAAAAATTGATCACGTTGCTCGATAAGCCATTCTTTTGAAGGGATGATCCGGCTTTGGGGTGAAATGATGGCGCTCACCTGGCTCTCAACTGGCCGGACAGAGAAATAGGCATCACTTTCGGCAGCAGGGATTTTTTCAACAACACCCTCCACCCTCACCTGACGTTGAAGATCGGGCCAGAAAAAGAGCAGTGAAGCCATTGGATTAGAATTCAAATCATTAGCCTTTCGACTGTCATAATTGGTAAAAAACACAAATCCATTTTCGGAAAATTCCTTAAGCAAAACAACACGCGACGAAGGGCGAAGTTCATTCGCAGTGGAAAGGATGCAGGCATTTGCTTCGAAAGCATGCTGTTCAACCGCCTGCCGAAACCATTGATCGAAAAAAATAAAAGGATCGGCCGGGCATGTTCTTTCGTCGAGGGAGTCTTTGGCATATTGTTGCCGCATGGAATGGATTTTCATTTTTCCTTGTTTTTCCTTCAGCAAAAATAAGTATCTTGGCCGGATAAAAACCAATTCACCATATGGGGATATTTTTTAAACGCCGGCAAGTGGCGGTTCCAACTTTCTGGGGATTTCTATTGATTCTTTTATTCCTTTTTTCAGCAGCTTACCTCCTGCTCAGGTCAACATATCCATTTCTATCCTCCAGCTATGAACCGGTTTCAAAAACCCTAGTGATTGAAGGCTGGATTCCGGAATCAGGCTTGAAAGAAGCATTGGCTTTTTATAGAAAAAACCGTTACGAAAAAATGATCATTACAGGGGTTCCCATTACACAATGGACCTACTCCTCGCCTTTTTCAAACATGGCCGATGCTTCAGCTGGCACGATGCGACAACTTCATTTCAAAGACACTATTTACCGCGCCATTATTCCTTCTACCATTCAGCGCGACCGCACATACAGCACAGCCGTTTCGATGAAGATGCAGTTAAGCCGATGGGGAATTTCCGATGAAAACTTCGATCTTTTCTCGATGGGGGCTCATGCCCGACGTTCATATTTAATGTTTAAAAAAGCATTTCCGGGTTTCAAAATTGGGCTTATCACCAGTACCGATCCATCCTTTGATCCTGATCGTTGGTATGCTTCCAGCCGGGGTTTTAGAACAGTTTTTGGTGAGCTTGTAAGTTATTTTTACAGCATTTTATTATTCAGTCCCAGTGAGAACCAAACCATAGAACTAATCAAGCTTGGCGAATACTATGACAAGATAACCTCGCATCGTTTCGAAACTGACCGTGAGTTTGCCGACAGTCTGACAAGTCCGCTTGGTAAAGAAGACATTGCAAAATTTGAAGGGCTCGATTACTTCGTAATTGACACAGCCTGGAAAATTAAAGCCACTTTTATCCTTGATACCCTGCAACCGCCTTTTCAGATGCCGACAAGCACTAACAGGCTTCCTTGGTATCGGAATTACGGCGAAATCCATTTCACAAAAGATGGTGTTGACTATAAATTGTTTGCTTATCAAAACCTTGATTATCTGAAAAATGAACCTGGATATCGCAAGCTTTTTGTTCCTTTTACTGATCACACCAATGGCGTTACAACATACGGAGGTGGTCGTTACCTTGATATTGACATACCGGAAAATCAATCTTTCTATCTTGACTTCAATTATGCATACAACCCTTATTGTGCTTATTCTCACCGCTGGTCATGTCCAATTCCGCCTTCGGAAAACAGTCTTGAAATGGAGGTTATCGCAGGCGTAAAAGCTTATGAATCACCGGAATAAAAAATAATCATGGAAAAATTACCCATTTCAGTTCTATTTGTTGATGATGAAAAGACGCTTCGGTTGGTTTATGAGAAACTGATTGGTTCGTGGGTGGATAAGATGTATCTTGCTTCTAACGGTCAGGAAGGGTTCGAGATATATAATCAATATCAGCCCGACCTTGTCATTACCGACATACGAATGCCGGTGATGAATGGTCTCGACATGACGCTCATGATCCGGCGGCAATATCCGCAAGCAAGGATTGTCATTTTATCGGCCTATAGTGAGGCGAGTTTTCTTATTCGGGCTATTGAAGGCGGTGTGAAAGACTTCCTGATTAAACCCGTTGACAATCATGTTCTTCATAAAGCTATCATAGAACAGGCCGAAGAAATTTTGATTGGCCGAAAGATTCGTGAAGAAGAAAGCCGCCGAATCAAGGCAGAAATAGAGCTCAGACATAACGAGCAGGTGTTGCAGGCCGTCAATGAAATTGCTGCTCACCTGATTAATTTTGGTTACAACGATAGCTCCATTGATTTTACATTACGCACTTTAGGCCAAGCCGCACAGGTGAGTCGGGTTTATTTTTTCCAGAATTTCAACCACAATGGGTCAAGTTACAGCCGTCAAACCCATGAATGGACAGCCGACAACATTGGTTCTGAATCTGATAATGAGCTGTTAGCAGCTGTACCTCATACCGATACATCATTTGCACGATGGGCAAGAGAGTTGGGGCAACGTCATATCATCCATGGTTTAATTCGCAATTTCCCTCCCGAAGAACAAGCCGCTTTATCACCTCAAAACATCCTGTCTATTGTTGCAATCCCCGTTTTTGTTCAAGGAGAATGGTTTGGTTTCATTGGCTTTGACGATTGTATAGAGGAACGAATCTGGACAAAGTCGGAGATTGACACACTTTCGGCGGCAGCGAATCTAATCGGTGCGGCTATTTACCGCACTTCGATCGCCAATCAATTGAGGGTCTTGAATGCAGAACTGGAAGAAAGGGTAAAAAGCCGAACCGAAACACTCGAGAAAGAAGTTGCAGAGCATAAAATAACCGAAAGCCTGTTACGTCAGAGTGAGGAAAAATACCGTTCGATTTTCGAAAATGCCAACGATGCCATTTTTCTATGCATTGACAATCAGATTAGATTAACCAATCCCCGTTTTTCGGAACTCACCGGATTTTCGCCCGAATATGTCCTTGGAAGATCATTTTTAGATTTTGTTTCACCCGACGACCATCACTTTCAGCATAGCGGAAAAGAAAAGCCACATTGCCCTGAAGGCATTATTGAGCCGTCTGACATCAAACTTATTACAGCTGATGGAAGTTTCAAATGGGTGGAAATTAAATCCAGATTAATCCTCTGGGACGGTCAACAAGGTTTTCTTACGTTTCTGACCGACATTCACAAAAGAAAGTTGTTGGAAAATGAACTTCGCGAGCTTAACACCAACCTTGAAGCACGTGTGGAAACCGAGCTCAGGCATCGCGAAAAGCAACAACAGATTGTGGTGCAGAAGTCAAAGCTCGAGTCATTGGGTGAACTTTCGGCCGGAATGGCTCATGAGATCAACCAGCCTCTTTGCGGCCTCTCAATGAGCATTGATAATATTCTTGAGGAGCTGGACTTCGGTCATTTGGACAAAGAATATCTCACCCGGAAATTCGATCTGATGTTTAAAGATATTGACCGTATCCGTCGAATTATCGAACATGTGAGGATTTTCTCCCGCGACCATCAAAATACTGACTTTGAAGCTTTTAATCTTTCCGAGGTGATTAGGAACAGCCTGCTTTTAGTCAGCAAGCTCTTCGAAAACAATCAGATTGAATTACAAGTTAAAATTGACGATTTGGAGTGCTGTGTTTTTGGAAATCCGTTTCAGCTTGAACAAGTTGTTCTCAATGTACTCAGCAATGCCCGTCATGCGGTGGAAAAGAAGCAGATTGAGTCCGATGCCGGCTATCAGAAAAAGGTTTCGATCGAATCATTCACCGAAAAGGATACTCATTTTCTCGTTATAACCGACAACGGCATCGGTATCAGCGAAGAAATTCTGGACAATGTATTCAATCCGTTTTTTACAACGAAAAGCGCCAACGAAGGTACCGGATTGGGCCTTTCAGTTTCGTATGGTATCATCCGCTCAATGAATGGCAACATTGAAATTGAAAGCATAAAAAATGAGTTTACAAAAGTTAGCATTCAGATTCCTGTTTATTTGCAGTAACCCATGAACGAGCTTTGCATTCTTATTCTTGATGATGAAGAGCGCCTGCGCGACGAGATGGGCGAATTTCTGAAAAAACGCAATTACAAAGTTTTGCTTTCGGGGCATCCCGATGATTTTTTTGTTTTGCTAAAAAATCATCTAGTGGACATTGCGATTGTGGACATTCGTCTTCCGAAGATGAGTGGCCTCGAAGTGTTGAAACAAGTCAGGGTTTTATCTCCTGAAACCGAAGTAATTATGATCTCAGGCCATGGCGATATGAACAGCGTTATCGAGGCCATGCGTCATGGGGCTTTTGATTATTTCCAGAAACCTTTTCGGGTTCACGATGTTCAACTTGCCATTGAGCGCACCCAAAAGTTTATTGCTTTGAACCAGCGTTTGAAAGAACGCGAAAATACTATTCGGATACTCACAGATAGACTTCGTCAAAACGTAGGAGCGCCGATGATTGGCGAAAGCAGCGCCATGAAGGAAGTCATGAGTCTGATGGAGCGGGTTGCCCTCTCCGATCAAACCAGTGTATTGATCACGGGCGAAAGTGGCACAGGGAAAGAACTTGTTGCTCACGGCATTCACCTTTTGAGCCAACGCCAACAGCAGATTTTTTATTCTGTCAACTGCTCTGCCATCACCGACAGCCTATTCGAAAGCGAGTTTTTTGGCCATCGTAAGGGTTCATTCACCGGTGCATTCGACGATCGCCCCGGTTGCTTCGAGATTGCCACAAAAGGAACCCTTTTTTTAGATGAAATCGGCGATATGCCTATCGGACAGCAAGCCAAGCTTTTACGAGCCATAGAAGAAAAAAAAGTACGCCCTGTGGGGGCAAAAAACAGCATTGATGTTGATGTACGCATCATAGCAGCTTCCAATCAACATCTTGAACAGATGATTGAAGAACGAAAATTCCGCTATGATCTTTATCATCGTCTGAGCAGTTTTGTCATCCATTTACCGCCACTTCGCGAGCGTAATGAAGATATTCCTTTGTTAATCAATCATTTTGCTACGGTTTTTGCTCAACGGATGAACCGCAAGGATATTCGTGTTTCGGATGAGGCAGTCCGAATGCTCGCTCAGTATCCATTCCCGGGCAATATCCGTGAGTTGAGAAATGCCGTTGAACGTGCCATGATTTTGGCTAACGGAAATATTTTATTGCCCAAACACTTTCCACTTGCACAAAATCATTATGCAAATTCTGCAACAGAACCACAAATGCAAGACTCTGTATTGAATACCAAAGAAAAAGATATTATACTTAGAACATTGAAAAGCAATCATTTCAACAAGAGTAAAACCGCAGTTCAACTCAACATTTCGTGGCAGTCGCTTCATCGCAAGATGAAAAAATATGGGATTAAGAAACCCGACTCCCCTGACAGCTTTTCATAATGCATTTTTTTGAATCGTAGCATTTTCATGAATGTTTTAATCAATAAAACTTCTTTAAAAATATTTGAAGGCGCACGTGTTGCCGACGCTATACGACTTTATTACAGGCAACATAAAAAAGCCATCCCAAAACCTCTGCCATCCGTTTATGACATCCACGGCAACCATGTAAACCATGATGGCTCTTTGCATGAAAACATTCATTTATATCTTAAATAACTTGTGAATCATGAACAAATTTAGGTTCGCTTTTTTTGGAGCATTACTCAGCCTGGTCATTTTAACCATTAGCTGTGGAACAAGCCGAAAAACCGGTTATTCTACGCAAATTCCGGAAACAAAAACTTTAAGTATCCTGGCAGTTAATGATATGCATGCCAACATTGATCAATTCCCAAGGTTAGCTTTCATAGCCGACAGCCTTCGGAATCTGTATCCCAATCTGTTATTGGTTTCTGCAGGCGACAACCAGACCGGCAACCCGGTGAACGATCAATTCCCTGAACGCGGAATGCCTATGATTGAGCTGATGAATGCGCTTCATTTTAATCTGTCTGCCATGGGAAATCACGAGTTTGACCCCAAACCCAATGCTTTGGCCTTTTTGCTAAAAAATGCCGACTTTGATTTTATCAGTGCCAATATACATCCCAAAGACACCATAAATTTCCCCATTAAACCCTATCGGTTAGTTCATCTTCCCAATGGACTTACAATAGGTTTTGTTTCCGTGATTGAAATTAACCAACGCGGCATTCCGGACAGTCATCCGGATAATTTGACCGGATTTTCGTTTTCAAACCCGATATCTACAGCAAATCAATACCTCTTTCTTAAAGATAGTTGCGATGTATTGATCTATCTGACACATTATGGCTATGAAAATGATGTGAAGTTAGCTTTACAGTTTCCTCAGGATGTAGTTGATTTGATTATTGGTGGGCATTCGCACACGAAAATTGATACGGAACAAATTCATAACCACATTCTCATTACTCAGGCCGAAAGTAGGCTTAAATATGCCACTCTGATTCAAATGAAGATTTTACCTGACGGTAGTCGGACAAAAACAGCACAACTGTTGACCGTAGGTAATAAAGGCCAAGTAAATGAGGAGATTGCCAAAATGGTTGACAAATTCAATGACAATCCACGACTCAACACACCTATTGCCGAGGCAACAGACGATTTTTCCAATCGCGAGGAAATTGGCTTTTTGATGGTTGACGCCATGCGGGCATCTTCGCAAACCGAAATTGCCTTGCTAAATCCGGGAGGAGTTCGATTGGCCTATTTGCCTAAAGGACCTGTCACTGTGAAAGATGTATATCTGATGGATCCTTTTGGAAATGAAACTATCCTGTATCGCTTGACCGGACATGAATTAAAGTCTTTACTTACCAACGCCTTCCGCTTTGACGATTATGGAGCTATTATCCCTTCCGGAATGAGAACACGTTATCATCTAGATCAAAAAGGAGAATTGATCAATGTTGAGTTATATACGGATGAAGGCATTCCAATGGAGTTGAATCGTCTTTATTCGGTAGCTATGAACAGCTATATGGCCTCTGTTTATGTTTATGAACATGAAGATCCAGGCGCCAGCAATTATACCACAACAGCCGTTAGTATGATTGAATTCCTTCGGAAAATTGGGAAAATCCCTTCCTATCGTGATCAACAACGGGTTGAAATCATCAAATAGATTTAGATTTGGAAAACCAAGCATTATAGCCTGATGCAATTTCCTATGTAATCACATATAAGCTATTCTATATCTTTCTGTTGATGATCAACTATTGAGACAATGCGAAAACTTAGTTAAAGTAGGCACAGAAGGCTCAAACAATAAAGCAGAGCCCAAAATTCCGGAGTTGTTACGGCACTTTCGTTTGTTTTCAAATTCTGGCATAATACCGTTAATTCGCAGGATTCACCTAATTTTGCAAAAAAAATTGGCGGAATGCTAACAAACAGACAGTTATTCAGGTTGCACATGGGTTTGCCCTCCATTGTGGATGATGCGATTGAATTTGTCAGGGCAGAAGGCATCTATCTTTTTGATGTTGATGGCCATCGCCATATTGATCTTGTTTCGGGGGTTGCTGTAAGTAATGTCGGACATCGGCATCCTGAAGTTGTTGATGCAATTCGTCAACAGCTTGACTCCTATATGCATGTGATGGTATATGGCAAATACGTCCATGCACCTCAGGTACAGCTTGCTGCTTTGTTAGCCGAAAATCTTCCCTCAACTTTGGATTGTGTATTTTTTGTCAACAGTGGCAGCGAAGCCATCGAAGGAGCTCTGAAATTGGCTAAACGTGTCACCAATCGGCCGGAAATTGTCCATTTCCGTAATGCCTATCATGGAGGCACTGCTGGGGCTCTGAGTTTATTGGGCGACGAAAGGCTCAAAAATTCATTCAGACCGTTAGTGCCAGGCACCCGGATGCTTGACTTCAACAACTTCGAGCAGATTGCACAGATCAGCCATCAAACCGCTGCCGTAATCGTAGAGCCTGTACAGGCCGAAGCAGGTATCATCCTGCCAAAACCGGGCTATCTTCAGGCGCTCCGGCAACGATGCAACGATACAGGAACCCTACTTGTTTTTGATGAGATTCAGATGGGGTTTGGTCGTAGCGGTAAGCTTTTTACCTTTGAACATGAGCAAGTTGTACCCGATATTCTTTGCCTTGCCAAAGCAATGGGAGGCGGAATGCCTATCGGAGCTTTCGTGGCATCCAAAGAAATGATGAACGCCCTGACCCATCATCCCGAACTCGGGCATATCACTACATTCGGCGGACATCCAGTATCGGCTGCTGCCGCGCTGGCATCTTTGCGAATTATTCTTCGCGAAAAGCTATATGAAAATGCTGAAAGACAAGGTCTCACATTCCACACTGCAATGCTGTCACACCCAATGGTTGCCGAAGTACGACGTTGTGGATTGATGCTCGGAGTGGAAGTCAAGCCACAACTAAACATGAGCAGGCTGATGAAAAGCCTTAAACAAAACCGATTAGTTGTGGATCAGTTTTTATTTTATGAAAACGCATTTCGTATTGCTCCGCCATTGATGATTACAGATAAAGAAACACAGTCGGCTATCCAAATTATTCTTCAATCTCTTAACGAACAATCAAAACTAAAGTGAAATCCAACACCGTCTTCCTTGTTTTCATTCTGTTTCTGATAGCAGGTATCAGTCAGGGTCAAATCCCAAGAAATGATCAAAAACCGGCCTATCGCACCGAAGTTACGGCAGTCAAAGGTATGGCAGTGACCAGTCATCCTTTGGCTACCCAAGCTGCTATTGATATTTTAAAACTCGGAGGGAGCGCCATTGATGCAGCCATTGCAGCCAATGCTGTGCTTGGTTTAGTCAACCCAATGAGCTGCGGGCTCGGGAGCGATTTGAAAGCTTTGGTATGGGATTCCAAAACTAAGCAGATCAACGGGTTAGATGCAAGCGGCATGGCGCCCGCAGCCTTGACTCCCGCCTATCTTAAGAAAAATAAACTCAAAGAAATTCCCCAAACCGGACCGCTTTCCATCATCGTGCCCGGCTGCGCAGGCGGCTGGGATGCGCTACATAAGAAATATGGGAAACTCTCTACTGAAGAAATTTTACAACCTGCTATTTCTTACGCTGAAGAAGGTATCCCTTTATCTGAAAGTGCAGTCGAACAGTGGAGAAAACAGTCAGAGCTATACAAAACCCAAGCCAATTTCGCAGCAGTATTTATGCCTAAAGGGCGGCTCCCTGAAAAAGGAGAACTTTTTCAAAACAAAGCTTTGGCTCAGACTTATCGCCATTTGGCAGAAGCCGGTATGATGAGTTTTTACGATGGTGAGCTGGCAGCCGAAATGGTTAGATTGATTGATTCATGTGGTGGTATAATACAGACCGATGACTTTAACAGCTATAAAAGTGAGTGGGTTAAACCAATCACCACGAATTACCGTGGATTTGACATCTGGCAGATGCCGCCCAACAGCCTCGGCTATTCAATTCTCGAAACCTTGAACATGCTCGAAAACAGCAACATGGCCACGGCGAGCCTTGGCGGAAAAGCTTCGATTCACCAAATCGTTGAGATGCAAAAAATTGCACTTGAGGACAGTTACAGATGGTTACACGATGAAACTCCGATGGGTTTGGAGAAGCTCATTGACAAAACATACGCATCGGAAAGGATGAAAGCCTTTCAACCAGGCAAAGCCGGAAAAAGCGTTGTTTCTGCATTCTCAGGCGATGCAGTAGCTTTCGTCACTATTGCAGACAAAGAAGGCAATATGATTGCCTTGATTCAGGGAAACGACCAGAGGAGCGGCTATAGCATCACCTCGACACTTCTTGGTTTGATGCTGCAAAGTCACACGGCCGGCTATACAATCAGATCAGGAAAACCGAATTCACTGGCGCCGGGCCGACGCCCTAATTCAAATCTTCTTCCCGCTTTTATTACCAAGGACGGGCAGCCTTGGCTCAGTCTTTGTTTTGGCGATGGCGCACTACAAATTCAGGGTCAAATTCAAATGGCCCTCAATCTAATTGATTTCAACATGCCGTTATATCGTGCAGCCGAAGCCGTGATATTTTTACACGAAGCCCCCGAAAAAGGACAAAACTTGCCTGCAAACGAAACCGGTTGGATTAAATTTGAGCCTGGTACCAATTACGAAACCATCCGCGAGCTGATGAAAATGGGGCATCGCATTCGTTTTGGAAATATTTCTGCCGGTGGGATGGGTGCCATTTTGCGCAACCCTAAGAGCGGGGTTTATTCCGGTATCAGCACTTTGGGAGCCGAAGGTCAGGCAGCAGGTTATTGATATACTGCGTTTTAAAAATCATCTACCATAAAAAAAGCCGCTTTTAAAAAGCGGCTTTTCTATCTCTTTTTGGAGCAAGCTATACTATGCCTGAACCTTTTCAACGATTGCCTTGAAGGCATCCGGATTGTTGAGGGCGAGGTCGGCAAGTACTTTGCGGTTGATTTCGATGTTGTTTTGGTGCAATTTGCCCATAAACACGCTGTACGACATCCCAAAAGGCCTTACGGCTGCATTGATACGGACAATCCACAATGCGCGGAAGTTGCGTTTTTTGGTACGTCTGTCGCGATAGGCATACAATTGACCTTTTTCGTAAGAATTCTTGGCTACTGTCCAGACATTCTTTCTACGTCCAAACTGACCGCGTGTCAGCTTCAGGATTTTCTTTCTTCTTGCTCTCGATGCTACGGAGTTAACTGATCTTGGCATTTTTTTACGTTTTTCGTTCAGCGCCCCCACATATTGGGGAACTTAGTTGCTGGAACAAAGTTAAACAATTGATTTTTTTAAAGTTGAAGCATTTCTTTGACGTTCTTTTCATCTGCCTTGTGAACCAAGGTTGAATGCGTCAGGTTGCGCTTACGTTTGGTCGTCTTCTTTGTCAGAATGTGGCTTTTGTAAGCATGCTTCCTTTTGATTCTACCGGTGCCCGTTAGTTTAAAACGTTTTTTGGCGCCGGATTTCGACTTCATTTTTGGCATTATTCAACGATATTTAAGGTTATTGAAGTTCTATTTTTTGGGTGCAATCATCATCATCATGCGTTTTCCTTCAAGTTTAGGAAGGTTTTCCACCTTACCCACGTCCTCGAGTGCCTGAGCAAACTTGAGCAAAATCAACTCGCCCTGATCTTTATAGACGATGGATCTTCCTCTAAAAAGCACGTCAACGCGCACCTTTGAGCCTTCTTCGAGAAAACTCCGGGCATGTTTAAGCTTAAATTCAAAGTCGTGGTCATCCGTATTGGGTCCAAGCCGAATCTCTTTCACAACTACTTTGGCTGATTTGGCCTTGATTTCCTTTTGTTTTTTCTTTTGTTCAAAAAGGAATTTCTTATAGTCGAGCACCCGACAAACCGGCGGATTGGCGGTAGGCGATATTTCGACCAGGTCGAGATTTTTCGATTCGGCAATGGCCAATGCTTCCCGTATTGAAACAATGGCAGCTTCGATGCCTTCGCCAACCACGCGCACAATGGGTGCTGTTATTCTCTCGTTAATCCGGTGTGGGTCCTCTTTTTTTTCGATGGGGGGTTTGCGTGGACCTCTTCCTCTGAACTGTGCTATGATACGATCCTCCTAACTTTAGTGAACACTCTATTGAATTGATTCTCTATTCATTGTACTCTTGAAGACGTTTTACTTCGGCAAGAATCATTTCAGCAAAGGCCTCAAGGGTGAAACTACCCAGATCGCCTTCCGATTGCTTTCTAACCGACACCGTACCTTCTGCCTCTTCCTTTTCACCCACAATCAGCATAAAAGGAATCTTTCGCATCTCGGCATCACGGATTTTACGGCCTGTTTTTTCGCTCCTGTCGTCAATGAGGGCGCGAATATCGGAATTTTTCAGAAACTGAGAAACTTTTTCTGCATATTTTTGATATTTTTCGCTGATTGGCAAGATGATAACCTGTTCAGGTGCAAGCCAAAGCGGGAACTTTCCAGCGCAATGTTCAACCAGCACAGCCACAAAACGTTCCATTGAGCCAAAGGGTGCACGATGAATCATAACCGGGCGATGCTTTTCGTTATCACTACCAATGTACGACAGATCAAAACGCTCAGGCAGATTATAATCTACCTGGATGGTTCCAAGTTGCCATTTTCTGCCCAAAGCATCTTTGACCATGAAGTCCATCTTCGGGCCATAGAAAGCAGCTTCACCTTCCACGGCAATGGCATCAAGCCCTTCCTCTTCGGCTACTTCCCTAATGGCTGTCTCAGCCTTATGCCAGTTTTCAGGCGAGCCGATATATTTTTCCGGATGTTTGGGATCGTGAAGCGATATTTGGGTAACGAATTCTTTAAAGTCTAACGCCTTGAAAATCCGCATGATTATTTTAATCACAGCTTTGAACTCAGCTTTGATCTGATCAGGCGTGCAGAAAATATGTGCATCATCCTGAGTAAAGCCACGAACCCGCGTCAAACCATGCAACTCGCCGCTTTGTTCGTAGCGATAAACAGTTCCAAATTCCGCATAGCGAATTGGTAAATCCTTATAGGAATGTGGTTTACTGGCAAATATCTCGCAGTGGTGGGGGCAGTTCATCGGTTTAAGGAAAAACGCTTCGCCTTCCATTGGTGTGGTGATCGGACGGAATGAATCAGCTCCATATTTTTCGTAATGACCCGAAGTTTTATACAGATTTACATTTCCGATATGAGGGGTGATGACAGGCATATAGCCAGCCTCTTTCTGAACTTTTTTCAGGTATTGCTCAAGCCTTTCGCGCAACTCGGCGCCTTTTGGCAGCCACAGCGGCAGCCCTGCTCCTACTTTCTGCGAGAAAGTGAACAGCTCTAACTCTTTTCCTAACTTACGGTGGTCGCGTTTTTTAGCTTCTTCCAAAAGCACAAGATACTCATCCAGCTCTTTCTGTTTCGGGAAAGTGATTCCATAAACGCGGGTAAGCTGTTTACGCTTTTCATCTCCACGCCAGTAAGCTCCAGCAATGCTGGTAAGTTTTACTGCTTTGATGAAACTCGTGTCAGGCAAATGAGGCCCCCGGCAAAGGTCGGTGAATGTTCCGCTTTTATAAAAAGTGATCTTACCGTCTTCCAACTCTTGAATGAGCTCCAACTTGTATTCATCGCCTTTGGCTGTAAAAAACTTCAAAGCCTCTTCTTTTGAGACTTCCACCCTTTGGTAGGATTGTTTTTCACGGGCCAGCTCCAACATTCTTTTTTCGATATCAGCCAGGTCGGCTTCGGTAAGCAATCTATCGCCTGTATCAATATCGTAATAGAAACCGTTTTCGATGTCGGGGCCAATGCCAAATTTAACTCCTGGATAGAGTTGCTCGATAGCTTCGGCCATCAGGTGAGCCGATGAATGCCACATGGTTGCTTTACCATCGGGGTCGTTCCAGGTGAGGAGTTGCAAATCGGTATCGTGATAAATGGCGCGGGTAGCATCCCACACTTCATCGCCAACTTTGGCAGACAACACGTTGCGGGCCAGTCCTTCGCTGATGCTCTTTGCCACATCTAAAGCCGTAACACCGGCTTCAAATTGCCTGACTGATTTATCGGGTAATGTAATGTTAATCATACCTATTTTTTAAAATGGCTGCAAAATTACAAAATTCATTGGTACAATTCTAATTTACAAGCTATAAGAGAGGAAAAAATTGAAAGACCCATTTTTCACATGGCCATTCAGAGCGGAGTTTTGTACACCCTTTTCAGATCGAGCTGATTTGAAGGATTTCCGGTGAATCCGCGAACTTCGAGCGATACAAAACGCAGCACTTCATCGTAATAAAGAACGGTGACGGGTGCCTGAGTCATCATCAGGCTGTCGAGCCGACGGTAAACAACACTTCTTTCACTAACATTGCTCATCCGTGCAGCGGCAAGCAATTCCTTGTCAAAAACTGCATTTTCATAATGGGTATAGTTGGGGCCAGCCGGGCTTTTATTTGGACCATAAAACAAAGAAAGATAATTCTCAGCATCGGGATAGTCGGCCACCCAGCTCGATCTGAACACCTGAAGCTTCCCTTGTGCACGCATCTCACGAAGAGTGGCCGTTGGAAGCACTTCCATTTTCACATCCAAACCCAACTGGTTGAGTTGCGACTGGATAAACTTGACCAAATCGGCATAATCTGCAGTTACCGAAATGGTGAAAGATGTTCCTGCAAGGTTGTTGTAGCGGATAATTTGCTGAGCTTCTTCCGGGCGATACGAGTAACCGATATTTTGGGCTGTATCATAGCCCGGCAGGCCTTTTGGAATAATGCCGCCGTAACCTGGTGTTCCGATATTATTGCGCAAATATTTCAGCATTTTTTCGCGATCAATTCCTAAACTGACGGCTTTGCGTAAAGCAAGAAAACGCTCAGGGCTCATGGATGGCATGGCGTTTTTGTCAATATAAAAACCAAGATATTCAGTATTCAAAAAAGGCTGGCGGATCAACCTGATTTTATTTTCATATTTTTTCTTCAGTTTTCCCGACCGACTGAGCAATTCATCTTTATAGCGCGCATCAATCCCCGACATAAAATCGAGATTTCCTTTGGCAAACTCCATAAAAGCCGTTTGTTTATCGGTAAGAAAGCTGATTGAAACTGCCTCTAAAAGCGGGAGTTGTCGCCCGTTTTCTGTTTCAAAATAATCCGGATTCCTTCTTAACACCAACCTGATGCCCTCATCCCAATATTGAAACCGGAATGGCCCGGTGCCGATTGGTGCGCTCCTGAAACGACTACCTTCGCTGAATACGACTTCTTTTGGCAATGCCGAAGCATAAGCCATTGCTAATAAGCCGATAAAGCCGGGAAAAGGCTGCTCTAAACGCAATGTTAAAACACTGTCGTTAAGCGCTTTTACGTCTAAGCTATCTCCTTGGCGTGCCAAATGATTAAAAATCCATCTGCCGGGTGAGGCCAGAGCTGGGTCAACAAGACGATTGAAGCTGAAAACAAAATCTTGTGCCACCAACCGTCGTTTCCGGCCATTGAAAATAGGATGGTCATGAAAAAAGACATCAGTTCGAAGGAAAAAAGTATAACGTAGCCCGTCATCCGAAACTTCCCATCTTTTTGCAAGAGAGGGTTTGATCTGCATGGCGCTGTCAAATTCCACCAAGCTGTTATACAACTGGTTACATGCCCATATATGAGGCAAATCTTTTGCAAATGCCGGGTCAAGGGTTAGGATACCCGCCGACTCGTTGTAGCGAAATACATCAGGAAAAGAAGATGGTTTGCTGCACGAAAAAACAACAAACAAAAGAATGGCAGATTTGAAAAGCTTTATCCCCATTGGCATCAACGTCAGTATCTGCAAAATAACGCATTATTCCCGAACGATGCAATTCGCATTTCAGGATACAGCCATAGAGTAAGTATTTATTTTACAGGCTCTAAGGCATGTTGCAGCACTTCGAGCATCGTAGAGACAAAAACAAATTCCACCCCTTTGATATATTCTTCAGGGATTTCGCGGAACTCCTTCCGGTTTTCGTTCGACAAGATGATTTTGGTTACTTTTCCGCGCTTGGCTGCCAAAATTTTTTCCTTGATTCCACCAACTGGCAGGACTTTTCCCCTTAAGGTAATTTCGCCGGTCATGGCTACAGCAGGTAGGGCTTTTCGCTTTGTGAACGCTGAAGCCAGAGCAGTAAACATGGTGATTCCTGCAGAAGGGCCATCTTTCGGAGTTGCGCCTTCCGGCACATGGATATGGACATTCCATTTCTCAAATTCATCCGGATCAAGATCCAGATCCATGGCGTGTGCTTTCAGATAATCGAAAGCAATGGAAGCAGATTCTTTCATGACATCGCCAAGATTTCCGGTCAGTTTCAGTTCACCCTTTCCTTTGCTCAGGCTTACCTCTACCTGTAACATCACTCCACCTTCGGGTGTCCAGGCCAATCCGGTGACAACACCCGGTACTTCATGCACAATTTCACTTTCGCGCCAGCCCCAGCCAACACCTAGTACCTTTTCAAGGTCGCTGATTGTCAGCTTTTTTTCATAAGGTTCGTGCATTACCAATGATTTGGCTTTGCTTCGGATTAACTTGGCTATGTTGCGCTCGAGCGTTCGTACACCAGCCTCGCGCGTATAGTCTTCAATGATCCGGACCAAAACAGCTTTCGGAAAGCTCAGATCGTTGCTTTTAAAGCCATGTTCAGCCAACTGCTTGGGAATCAGATATTTTTTTGCAATTTGCAATTTTTCTTCGAATAAATAACCACTCAGGTCAATCACTTCCATGCGATCGCGCAAGGCCGGGTGGATGGTGCCCAAATTATTGGCCGTGGCAATAAACATGATTTTCGAGAGATCGTAATCAATATCGAGATAATTGTCGTGGAATTTATTGTTTTGTTCCGGATCGAGGATCTCGAGCAAAGCAGCCTGTGGGTCGCCGTTGATATTCGAACCGGTAACTTTATCAATTTCGTCCAAAACAAAAACCGGATTTGATGCCTGCACTTTTTTCAGGCTTTGGATCACTCTTCCGGGCATGGCACCAATATAAGTCTTCCGGTGACCACGCAATTCAGCTTCATCGCGAAGCCCGCCAAGCGACATCCGTACATATTTTCGTCCGATTGCCCTGGCAATTGATTTTCCAAGAGAGGTTTTCCCTACGCCGGGAGGGCCAACAAGGCAAAGGATGGGCGATTTCATATCCTGCCTGAGCTGATACACGGCAAGGTGTTCAATGATTCTCTCCTTCACTTTTTCCAGACCGTAATGATCCTGATCGAGTACGGACTGCGCATAGTTGAGATTGTTTTTATCGGGAGTATATTCGTTCCACGGAAGCTCAACCATGAACTCAAGGTAGTTAAACTGAATCCCGTACTCGGCAGCCTGAGGGTGCATTCGTTGCAGCTTTGCAAGTTCTTTTTCGAAGATGGCAGCTACTTCTTTGCCCCATTTTTTTGCAGAGGCTTTTTCTTTCAACTCCTTGATCTCCGTCTCGTTAGGAGTGCCGCCAAGCTCCTCCTGAATAGTTTTCAGTTGTTGATTGAGAAAATAGTCGCGTTGTTGTTTGTCTAAATCAATCTTGACCTTACTCTGAATTTGATTCTTCAGGTCAAGCATCTGAAGCTCTTTGGTGAGTAATCCGAGCACTTTTGATGCACGTTCGCGGAGATCGGCAATTTCAAGCAGTTGTTGTTTCTCGAGCGTGCCCACATTGAGGTTACTCGACACAAAATTGACTAAAAAGGCCGGGCTTTCGATATTGTTAATGGCAATGGTAGCCTCGCTGGGAATATTGGGCGATTTTTCGATAATTTGAACGGCCAGATCTTTTACTGACTGGATAAGAGCCTGAAATCCAGCATCGGTAGGATTAGGTTCATTGTTTTCAAAAGCTCCAACTTTTGCTTTGAAATAGGGTTCTTCGCAAGTGAACTCAAGCAATCTGAAACGTTTTTTACCCTGGATGATGACCGTTGTATTGCCATCGGGCATCTGAACCGTCTTCAAAATTTGAGCCACAGTCCCGATTCGGTGCAAATCGTTGGGTGTTGGATCTTCGATGTTGGCTTCAACCTGTGCCACCACGCCAATGACTCTTTCTTTTTTATAGGCATCTTTGATAAGTTTGATTGATTTATCGCGTCCAACGGTGATGGGGAAAACCACGCCGGGGAAAAGCACGGCATTGCGCAGAGGCAGAATAGCTAGGTCGTCAGGCAGTAATTCTGCATTCATGATTTGCTCGTCTTCCGACGACAGCAGGGGTATAAATTCGGCTTCCGACTCGATGATATCAGTCATCTGAAGCATTTCAAGCGTATTATATTGTTTAAACATATTCAAATAAAAGTACAAGCATATGACAAAATGACACGACACACATCGTCATTTTCCCCGGAGAAAGAATGAAATCGCTAAAAATCGTCCTTTTTCGGGCGATTGCTTAAAAGTTCAAAAGCCATGCCGAAACTGCTCAGGCTCTTCTGTTTTTATAGGTTAGCCCAAAAATTTCTGTCAGAATGTCTTTTTCTGTCTTGTCAAATGTTTTGTTCCGACGTAAGAAAACGGCTTCATTGGTTTTAAAAGCTTTTTTCAGGTTATAATCCTGTACTCCCATTGTTCCACCCCAGGAAAATGAGGGGATAAAGTTGCGTTGGTAACCTGCACCAAAAATATTGGCGCTGACGCCGATAACGGTCCCGGTATTAAACATCGTATTGATGCCACATTTAGAGAAATCGCCCATGATGGTGCCGCAAAACTGAAGGCCGGTTTGCACAAAACAATCCTCGGCATACGACCATAGTTTCACTTCTTCGTAGGTATTCATCAGGTTTGAAGTATTGCTGTCGGCGCCAATATTACACCATTCGCCAATGACAGAATGCCCCAGAAAACCATCGTGTGCTTTGTTGGAATAACCAAAGACAACCGACTGGTTGATTTCGCCGCCAACTTTTGAATGAGGCCCAATCGTAGTTGGCCCATAAATTTTAGCTCCCATTTTCACAACAGCCTCTTCGCCAAGCGCGAACGGCCCGCGGATATTGACACCTTCCATTACTTCGCTATTCTTACCAATATAAATCGGGCCGGTGGAGGCATTCAGAGTGGCAAAATGCAGCACTGCTCCTTCTTCGATAAAGATGTTATCGGGATTGAGGTATTTGTTGTCGGCAGGAAGCGGCTGAGATTTCCGCCCTTTTGTCAACAAAGTATAATCATCACGTATCGCTTGATCGTTTTTATGGAAAACATCCCATGTGTAGTTGAGTTTCAGAAAATCAATGTTCGTCTCGATAATTTCCATCTCATCGTTGCTTTCGTTGATATTTTCCAATGAATTGGCATTGAGACACATAGCAACAATCGAATCCTCTTTTACCAATGCCTGGCCTTCTTTCAGACCCGATATAGCATCCACCAGAGCCTGATTTGGGCAGACTGAACCGTCAATAAGCATATTCACTGACGATTTGACAAGTGGAAACTTAATCCCCAGATAATCTTCGGTTAAGCTGGAGGTTTTGGTTTTCAGGTACATTTCCCATTTTTCACGGATGGTGAGGATACCAAAACGAATATCGGCGACCGGACGGGTAAAGGTTAAAGGCAACAAATTTTTGCGGCATGCGCTATCAAACAAGATATAATTCATATTATCAGCAAGTTAAGGTAGTGATGGCATCATTTTTCTCCGATACAAAAATATCTTTTTTTTGGCAGACCGCCAAAATTCGGGGATTTATTGGGTAAAAGTTTTCTTTGTTGAAAAAAGCCGGGGTTTATGCATAAAAAAAGCCTTTGTCGTGTGGACAGAGGCTTTTTCAAAACAAGGGCAAAGATTATTTTCCTTTGACTTCGTAATGTTTTTTGTAGCGGTTTTTGAACTTGTCCACACGCCCTGCAGTGTCCACCAGCTTCATCTTTCCGGTGTAAAATGGATGAGAGGTGTGCGAGATTTCAAGTTTAACAACCGGATATTCGTTGCCATCTTCCCAAACAATGGTTTCTTTGGTACGGGCAGTTGACCGTGACAAAAAACTATAATCGTTGGACATATCTTTAAAAACAACGAGTCGGTAATCTTTAGGGTGAATGTCTTTTTTCATCGCTTCCTTCGGCTTTTATATTTTTTAGGGCTGCAAAATTACTCTTTTCCACATTATTAACCAAATATTTTTAGATTTTATTTTTTTTAATGGGTTCCGAAACCAAAAACCGAAGCCTCAAAAAATGGGTTAACAATTAAATAAGTATTTCGGTTTTATACGACAGATGCCAGAATCCATTAGAATTTGATCAAATAATCGGTGAGATTGTCATCGCGTTCGAGGCCGAGTTTTTTTCGCAGGCGATATCGTCCGATTTCGACTCCTCTGACGGAAATATTCATCAATGGCGCAATTTCTTTTGTGCTGAGGTTCATTTTCAGATAGGCGCAAAGACGCAACTCACGCGGCGAAAGCTCCGGATGGCTTTCTTTGAGACGAGTAATGAAATTTTGATGTACATCATCAAAATATTCGTTGAAAACTTCCTGAAACTTCTCGCTTTTCAGTTCCTTATTGATTTTGTTGACAATGCTCTCTATTTGATTGCGTTTGGTCTGGCTCAGGTTATTATCCATCAAATCAACAAGTTGCGATTTAATTGAATTTAGAATTTTATTTTTATGAATCAGATGTAAGGTGTTGTTAGCCAGTTCCTTGGTTTTATGGCTAACCTGGCTTTGCAAGCTTTCGTTGCGCAGATGGACGATTTCTTTTTCGGCTATAAGGGCTTTTTCGCGGAAGCTTTGTTCCTGTTCCTGAAGCGCTTTGGCGTGCTTTTCGGTTTCAAGCAAGCGGGTTTTCATTACCCTTTGTTGGATAAACGAAACATTCCCGATCACAACGCTAATCAATAATAGGACATAGATCAAATAAGCGAATGCCGAGCGATAAAGAGGTGGGCGGATTTTGAACTCGAACGAGGCAAATTTTTCATCGGAATTGCTCACACCTTTTGAACGCAACTCGAAAACATAATTCCCATCGGGCAGGTTGTTGTATTCTTTAAAGGTAATCGAACTCCAGGGAGTCCATGCATCGTCAGATCCTTTCAGCCGGAAGGAAAACTGGCAACTGCCACTGCCTTCAAACTCGGGGTTTGCAAATTCAATTCGCAAACCATTCATTCGAAATGGCAAAACCCATTTTTTCAAGTTTTTCCCTTCAGAATCGCCCAGATAATTTTCGTAAAGATTGTGATCATCGCCGGAGTAGAAATCAATCTTGCGAAAAACCAATGGTAGCCCGATCGAATAATCTTTCCAATAAACCGGGTCGTAATGGATCAAACCGCTTTTTGTTCCGATAAAAACATTCCGGTTATCGAACACATAAACATTCTCAAACGAGTGAATCAGGTTTTGATTGATTCGCAAAAAAGGCAAAGTAACATTGCTGTAGCTTCCATCTTCGATTCGTCTGAGCAACCCCATTTTTCCCGATGCGAAATACCAAATATTTCCCGCATCATCTGTAAACGCCTGATCAACAACAAGATTGCCAAACAAGGCATTGTCTTTGATATCGTCAATGAAGTTGCCGGTTATGGCATCAAATTGTTTCAGCCCCGTTTTGGTTGCAAAAACGGTATTTCCGCGCAGGCTAAAAACATTGTACGGCAATTCATCGGGCAGGCCGTTTTCAGCGCGGTAGAGTTTCGATTCAAGCACTTTGTCAAAATTGGCACTGAGTTTCAAATAATAAATTCCACGATAGCCATGAGCCATCCAGACTTCGTTAGTTTCGGGCTGATAGACAATATTTTTACACGACTCTTCAAATCCGTCAATATGATGTACGAAGCTCCACCGTTTATTTTTCAGGACAGCGATGGAAAGGCCATTATAGGTACCACAAAGGATTGTGTCGGATCGGGGTGAAATGCTCGTGAATGTCCAATATCCTCTTTCGGCACTCACCTTCAGGGCTTTATTGCCTTCGACCTGGAACAGGCCGAAATTATGTCCGCAGAGCAAAGTATTTTTAACCACCTGAAGGCTCCACACCTGCCCTTCGGTTCCTTCCACCAAACGGAAACTGTTGTCGTTTGAAAGGTTATTATTCAGGTCGCTCAACGGTTTGACAAAAAGCCCTTGGTTGGTTCCCACATAAAGTTTATTGTCGAAAACAGCAGAAGTGTATGCGCTTTCGATATGGAAGGTATGGTTGAATATCGAGAGCGGCGAGTTGATCTCAACGAAATCAATTCCGTTGTCAAGGCCAAGCCATAGATTTCCGCCTGCATCTTCGAACATGCTCAACACTGTATTGTTTTGCAATCCTTTGAAACGATTCAGATGCTGAACAATATTTCCGTTCTCATCGGAAACAATGAATCCGTCCTGAATGGAACCGAATGCAAAATTGCCGCCTTTCAGACTGATAACAGAGAAAACACTATTTTTAAGTAACCACTTGTTTGCTTCGGTATTCCAGGCGCTCAAACGGCCGTTTTCAAGGATAAACAAACCCTTATCAATAAAGGCAAGCAGGTATTTTTCCTTTCCCAGGGCAATCACACCCCGCAATTCGCTCGACGAGAGTAATGGGTCGCTGACCAACTGACGCGGATTACCGGAGGAAAAAGCCATCAATCGGTTCGGATGATTCACAAAGGCAAAATCATTTCCAAACGCAAACGAATGTCCGAAACTTTGCGCCGGTTCCACGGCTCTGAGCTTTCCCGACTCAAGCAGAAACATCACTCTGAACGACTGAAACACAATTGCTTTACCAATATCATAAATCTTCCAGACTTCATCAAAATTTTGAAATTCTTTAGGCACCAAGGGTAAAAGCGAGTGATATTGTAAAGTTCCGTTGCTGTCGGGAGCAAAAAAACCAAATTCTTCAAAGGCTCCGATGTATATCGTGTCGCTGACTGATCTGACCGAACGGACAATGGATTTATTGGGAATCGGATAAGTTTTCCAATGCTGTCCGTCGAATTCGAGCAGTCCATCGTTATTGGCAAAGTACACAAAGCCCAGACTATTTTGGGTGATTTCCCAGTTTTGTGTTGAAGCCTGATAAATGTTCTGACTGAAATTATGGATCAAGGGAAGGCCGTAGCTCTTTACCTGAGCGCGAAGCTGTCCGGGTTGAAACAGGAAAACAACAACCGAACAAAGCAGGAGAAGCCGGCGATGCAAACGGGTGACGAACAAACTCATACATTTCGGAATCAGGGGTGATTTTTCCCGATTTGTGTTCAAAATTACATTTTCTTTCTTTTCAAACCTTTGAAATGATATTTCACAGCCTGCTTGGCGTGCTTTCACGTAAGGCTTTCAGGAATGGGGAAAAACTATTTACGGAGATAATAGTGAAATGTAACTGCCTCGTTTTTAGGTTTCTGATTTAAAAAAGACGGGATTGATCCTTTACTGAAAGTCAGAACTGCCTGATCGGTTTCAATAAAATCCTGATGACGGTGATATTGGCGCATTGCGGCCTGCACAGAGGCTTGCAGAACGCTGTCGTGAAGCATGGTGGCTTTCACTTCGTAAACAAAACCTTCGATAGTTGAAGGATAAGCCTCTATCCGGAGCAGGCATCCACTCAAACGCAATTCGGGCGGTACTTGTTCGGGCCAGGAAATTTGAGCCGCTCTGACGTCTCTTAGCCCCGATTTTCGGAAGACATCAACCAGAAGGCTGTCGGCCATTTCGCCATCTGCGGTAAGCTGAATACAGCTTGACGACTGATAATGTGCAAGTTGAAGGTAGCTCAGGCGGCCGGTTTGCAACAAATAAACAGGTAAGTTATCAAAACGGGTTTCGTGCAGTTTGCCCGGCAAAACGCCGCAACGATTCAACGGGAAAACATTGAACCGGTATAGCCGTCCGCTAGTTGCCGAAACAATCGCCTCAAGGCCATCGTTCACAACGGAGGCGGATAACACCTTTCCATCCAACTGAAACGCATTTTTTCGAAGCAGGCTATCGAAACACGACAAAGGCACAAAAACCTGTGAAGCCACCTTTTCTGTCAGGCAAAATGCAAAAATAATCCCTAAAAAAACAACGATCTTCTTCATCGGCTTCACAATCACAAACTGCAATCCCGTAGCAAAATTACCATTTTCAGGTTTTGTACTCAGCCAGACTATCAGGCAAAGCACTTTTTTTCGTTGCGTTCGTCCGGCTGTCATCGGGCAGTTTTTTCGATTTGTGTACTTTTGTACCATTATTTTCACTGCAATTTTATAGGATGTCAGAAAACTACACCGACGAAAGTATCCGCACGTTAGACTGGAAAGAGCACATTCGTTTGCGTCCGGGCATGTATATTGGCAAGCTAGGCGATGGGACTTCGCACGACGATGGCATATACGTACTGCTGAAAGAAATTATTGACAACAGCATTGATGAGTTTATCATGGGCAATGGCCGCACCATTGAAGTAAACATCACCGAAAGTGTTGTATCGGTGAGGGATTATGGGCGTGGCATCCCCCTGAACAAAGTGAATGATTGCGTCAGTCGCATCAACACCGGAGCCAAATACGAATCGCAGGCATTCAAAAAGTCGGTGGGATTGAATGGAGTCGGTACCAAAGCTGTGAATGCGCTTTCGGGCTATTTTAAGACCCAGTCATTTCGCGAAGGCCGGGTTAAAACAGTGGAATACGAGCAGGGCAATTTAGTGAATGATGCGCCCATTGTGGAAAGCACAGAGCGTCAAGGTGTGCTGACCACTTTTGTACCGGATGTCGAGATCTTTGGCAACTTTCGCTATTTGTCAGAATATGTCGAAGAGATGTTGTGGAATTATGCCTTTCTCAACAACGGCCTGACCTTGTTATTCAACGGGCAGAAGTTTCTGGCAAAAAACGGCCTTTACGACCTGCTTGAACGCAATATTACCGGAAACGAAACCATGATTTATCCCATCATCCACATACGCGATGATGATTTTGAATGCGCCTTCACCCATAAAAACAACAGCTATAACGAAGAATACTACAGCTTTGTCAACGGCCAGCACACCACTCAGGGAGGCACCCATCAAAATGCTTTCCGCGAGGCCATTGTCAAAACCATCAGGGATTTCTATGATCGTGATTACGACACTTCGGATATTCGCAACTCGTTGGCAGCTGCCATCAGCATCAAGGTGGAAGAGCCTGTTTTTGAGTCGCAGACCAAGACCAAATTAGGCTCGCAGATGATGGAGCGTGACGGGCGCAGCATCCGCACTTATATCGGCGATATCATCAAAAAACATGTGGACAATTATCTTCACATGAATCCCGAAACTGCCGAGGCTTTACAACGAAAAATCCTGCAAAGCGAGCGCGAGCGCAAGGATATGGCCAATATTAAAAAGCTGGCGCGTGAAAGCGTAAAAAAGGTGAGCCTGCACAACAAAAAACTGCGCGATTGTCGCATTCACTTCAATAGCAACCACGAAAAGCGCCTCGAAACTACCCTTTTCATCACCGAAGGCGATTCGGCTTCGGGCAGCATCACCAAAAGCCGCGACGTTCAGACTCAGGCCGTTTTCAGTCTGAAAGGCAAGCCCCTCAATAGTTTTGGGCTAACCAAAAAAGTAGTTTACGAAAACGAAGAGTTCAACCTGCTGCAGGCGGCCATCAATATTGACGAGAGCATGGAGAATCTGCGCTACAACAACGTGGTGATAGCCACTGATGCCGACGTTGATGGGAGCCATATCCGTCTTTTGCTGCTAACTTTCTTTTTGCAGTTCTATCCTGACCTGGTTCGAAGCGGCCATGTTTATATCCTTCAAACCCCGCTTTTCCGTGTCCGAAACAAGAAAGAGACCCTTTATTGCTACACGGAGGAAGAACGCATTACGGCTTTGAAAAAACTTGGTGCCAATTCCGAAATCACCCGATTCAAGGGTTTAGGCGAAATTTCCCCTGAAGAGTTCCGACATTTCATCGGCCCGGGAATGCGTTTAGATCCGGTTATTCTTCGCCGCGATTTGTCTATTGCCGAGATGCTTGAATACTATATGGGGAAAAATACACCCGAGCGCCAGCAGTTCATTATCAGCAATTTACGGATAGAAAGCGAGCTTACTGAGGAGCAGGTACATTGATTTTTTTCTCAAATTGTCATTTCCCGAATATCGCACGAAATATAATTTTGAGAAATAGATTCAAAAGAGAAAAAACCCGGGTAAATTCGTTCAATCAATGCGTTGTTTTCAATAACTTCGCAAAAAAATCCGATATCATCATTGGATTTGGGTTCAACACTTAGTTTTGATTTGAAAATCATCGCATGAAGCAGCTTTTCTACCGTGTGATCTACCATCCCACCCTCAATTTTTTGATCAGGCACAGCAACAGGCTTGCGGTTTCATTGTTCCCGTGTAGTGTCCGAATCCCCCCTTCGGGGTTCATTCATATTCGCGACGGGATGGGGCGGCGCATCAGGCTGCACACCAATCAGACCAATTATTTGACACATCTGCTTTTCTGGGAAGGCGGCGCCATGCAATTTGAATACACTCAAATTTTTGTAGGACTTATCCGTAAAGTGGAAGGCTTTTATGATATTGGCGCAAATATCGGATACTATTCGCTTCTGGCTGCTTCCGAACATCCTCAAATCCCGATTGTAGGATTTGAGCCGGCATCCGGACCTTTGTATTTTTTTCGTAAAAACGTGAACATCAATAATTTTCACAATATAAGAATCGAAGAAATTGCTTTATCCGACACCAAGGGTGAGCTAACTTTTTATGAATTACGAAACAAAAAATATCGTTATTTGAAACATAATTTGGCAGGTGAAAGTAATGCTGCCGGTGGTTATGGCGGAAAAAATTTCGTTCCCGTAAAAGTCAAATCCACCACCCTTGATGAGTATGTTGAAACCTTTCATGACAATGTCGGACTCATCAAAATGGATACCGAAGGCACGGAGCATCTGATTCTAAGTAAAGCTGCCAGAACCATCGCTTCACAAAAGCCGATCATCATTTGCGAAACCCTTTTCAACAAGATTGAATCGGAATTAGAAGATCTGATGAAGTCGCACAACTATCTCTTTTTCAATCATGTAGATGGAGGGCTAAAAGCAGTCGAAAGTATCCGGAGAGCAAGCGATGATGGTGTGCGGAATTGTTTTTTTGTGCACCCCGATAAACTCGATCTGATCAGTGAATTTATCATAAACGAATAATTACCCCTTATTTTAATTCAAGTTCAAACCCATAAACAAATGAAAAAAATTCTCAGCTTAGCCGTTTTCGGGCTATTTTTCGTTGTACAGTCTTTGGCACAAATAGCCTTAGACAGTCCGATTCCGGTTGACCCCAATGTGAAAATTGGAAAATTGGAAAACGGAATGACCTATTACCTGCGTCACAATACCATGCCGGCCAACAGGCTTGAGCTTCGATTGGCTGTCAACGCCGGCTCCATTTTGGAAGACGACGACCAGCAAGGGCTGGCACATTTTACGGAACACATGGCTTTCAACGGCACGAAGCATTTTTCGAAAAACGCTTTGGTTGATTTTTTGGAAAGAGCCGGAGTGCGTTTTGGCGCCGACCTCAACGCCTACACCAGTTTTGACGAAACGGTGTATATGCTTCAGTTGCCTACTGACCGCCCTGGTCTTGTAGACTCGGCTTTTTTGGTGATGGAAGACTGGGCACATCATGTTTCGATGGAAGGTGAAGAGATTGATAAAGAGCGCGGTGTGATTCGCGAGGAATGGCGTCAAGGGCTTGGTGCGGATGACAGAATGCGAAAAAAATATTATCCTACGATTTTTAACGGATCCAAATATGCCAGCCGCCTACCAATTGGCCTGATCGAAGTGATTGACCACGCTGAACATGAAACTCTACGCCGCTTTTATCGCGACTGGTATCGTCCGAATCTTCAGGCAATAGTGGTGGTTGGCGATTTAGACCTCCAACAGATGGAAGAACATGTAATCCGACACTTTTCCGCTCTTAAGAACCCCGACAATCAACGTGAACGTGTGAATTTTGATATACCGGGAAATAAAGAACCTTTGGTTGCCATTGTGAACGACGAGGAAGCCACAGGCAGTTCGGTGATGCTTTTTTACAAACACCCGCGAAAAGAAACCACTACTCTGCAAGATTACAAAACCTCGCTGATGCAAAGTATTTATTCAGGTATGCTCGTCGAGCGTCTGAACGAAATTAACCGTAAGCCCGAATCACCGTTCCTCTATGCTTATTCTTATTACGGCGGATTTATCGGAAGGGCGTCGGATGCCTATATGTCGTCGGCAGGAGTGAAAGAAAATCAGGTTCCGGCAGCCCTCAGAACGCTTGTCATTGAAAATGAACGTGTAAAACAACACGGGTTCACGCCGACGGAGTTCGAAAGGCAGAAAAAACAATTGCTCACAAGGCTCGAAAAGCAGCAAAAAGAAAAAGATAAAACCCCATCGGCTAGTTTTGTCAGGGAATACACCAATCATTTCCTCAGCAACGCCCCTATTCCGGGTATTGACAACGAAGTGAAGATGGCCACGGAGATTTTGCCGCTGATTACTTTAGATGAGATAAATCAGCTTGCGGATCAATGGATTACCAAAGAAAATATGGTGATCGTGGTTACGACTCCCAAAAAAGAAGGTATCATTATTCCTGAGAAAGACGAGCTTTTATCCATTGTGGCTCAGGCCCAAAAAGAGAAAACCGAGGCTTATGTTGACAGTTTCAAGGAAGCCCCGCTTATTGATAAGGCACTGAAACCCACAAAGATAACTGAAAGAAAGAAAGACGATAAAAACGGTATTGAAACCTACACGTTGGCCAACGGTGCAAAATTAGTCATCAAAACCACTGATTTTAAAAACGATGAAATACTTTTCAGCGCTTTTGGCTCAGGCGGGAGCTCGCTCATTGATGACGATCAAATTTTTGCTGCTCTGAACACCATAAGTCTGGTAGATCAAAGCGGGCTCGGCAAATTCAGCAGCATTGACCTGCAGAAAAAACTAACCGGAATGAATGTCAGCGTTAGACCATTCATTGACAACCTGAGTCAGGGGTTACGGGGAAGTAGCAGCCCAAAAGATTTGGAAACTTTGCTGCAACTCGTATATCTGTATTTTGAACCTGCTCGGCACGATCAGCAGGCTTTTGAAACCTTCCATTCACAACTGGTCAACCGTTTCCGGTTTATACGGTCCAATCCGCAAGCAGTGTTTTATGACACCCTCGGGAAAATCTCGACATGCAACAGTCCGCGAACGATCATTATTCCTGGCGAGAAAGAGATGCAACAACTCCAGCCAGAAACCATGTACGGCATCTATGACAAGCTGTTTGCCAATGCCAGCGGTTTCACTTTTGTGTTTACCGGAAACATCAATTCCAATGAACACCTGAACCTATTGACAAGCTATTTGGGAAATCTGCCTTCGGGCAAACCCCTTGATTGGAAAAAGCGCGAAAACTGTTTTCCCGAAGGAAAGACCCGCAGCCAGATTCAGGCCGGAACAGAATATAAAAGTTTAGTCGCCATCCGCTTTATGGAAGATTATGACTACAATCCGGAAAATAACCTGCGGATGAATCTTCTTGGGAAAGCCTACAGCATAAAACTTCGGGAAAATATGCGCGAAGAAATCGGCGGCGTATATGGCGTGCAGGCAGGCTTCAATCTGATGCGGTATCCCGAGCAAAAATATATGCTCAGCATCAACTGGAGCACCAATCCCGAACTTGTGGACACTTTATCGGCCATTGTTTTCGACCAAATGCACCATCTGATTCAAATCGGCCCAACGGCTGAAGATGTGGCCAAGGTAAAAGAAACCGCCATCCGCGAGAGAGAAACCAACGAAAAGCTCAACCGCTTCTGGCTCAACACCATTGAAAACTCGATCAGAAACAATGAGCCGATTTTGACTTTTGAAGAATACACAAAACAAGTGGAAGGCATTAACGTTGATGTGCTGAAAGAAACCGCACGGAAATTTTTGCACCCCAACCACTATCTTAAATTGGTCCAATATCCGGAGAAAAAGGAATAATCTACCGGAAAACACTATTCCACACCAACCCACAGCGATCAACCCGCTGTGGGTTTTGTGTTTTTTGATTTTTTGAAACTGTCAAAACTTTTATTTTTGCCAAAAAACCAATTATGAAATGTTTTTCGCGTTGGGTGTTACGATTGGCCGGATGGGAAATCCTCGGTAATATTCCACCCGAAATCAAAAAATGTGTCATTCTTGCAGCCCCACACACCAGCAACTGGGACTTTGTCATCGGGCGACTTACCTATTGGGCCTCGGGTGTGCCGGTAAAATTTCTCATCAAAAAAGAAGCGTTTCAGCACCCTTTGGCCTCCTTAGTCAAAAAAATGGGAGGCATCCCGGTTGACAGAGGAAAAAGCAATAATTTGGTGGAAGAAGTGGCGGCGCTTTTCGACCATTATGAAGTACTGAATGTGATTATCACCCCCGAAGGCACACGCAAATTAGTGAAGGAATGGAAACGCGGCTTTTATTACATTGCCCTGAGAGCTAGAGTTCCGATCATTTTAGGCTATTTGGATTACAACAACAAAAAGGGAGGATACGGTCCTGTGATCTACCCAAGCGGTGATTTTGATGCTGATTTAAAAAAAATCGAGGAATTTTATATTCATCACAGCTCTGCGCTGCATCCCGAGAAATTTAACCTTAGCCCACAAAATCTTCATAGGCCTGAAGCCTCTTAAGTAATTTATTTTCAGAATAATAGATTTTCATTCAAATAGAATTCCTTCATATTACTTAAAAAATTGCTTGTTGCCGCCACCTGATGGTTATGGCCAAACATGAATTTTGGTCAGTCAAACCTGTGTCATGATATTGATTTGGCAAAGAAAAATACCTAATTTTATTCCCGAATAAAAACCAAATTATGGCAAGAGTTGTAGTGCTTGGAGCCGGCATTTCGGGTCATACCGCGGCTGCCTTTCTAAAAAAGAAATTGGGTCGCAAACACGAAGTCGTGGTGGTAAGTCCGGCCGAATATTATCAGTGGATTCCTTCGAATATCTGGGTTGGTGTGGGCAAAATGAGCATTGACCAGGTACGTTTCAAGTTGAGGCCGGTTTACGACCGATGGAAGATTGATTTCAGGCAGGCTCGTGCCACGACAATCTTCCCAGAAGGCCATCATCAGAACTGTGAAAGTCCGTGTGTTGCCATTGAATACACCGAAAAAGGACGTCAGGGAGAAACCGAGCTTATCGCTTACGATTTTTTAGTGAATGCCACAGGGCCGAAGCTGAATTTTGCTGCAACGGAGGGTTTGGGACCCGGTGGACACAGCTTATCTGTTTGTTCGTATGACCATGCTGCGCACGCCTGGGAGGCACTTCAGACTTGTATCGGGCGAATGGAGAAAGGTGAAATCCAGCGATTTCTTATCGGAACAGGACATGCTACAGCCACTTGTCAGGGAGCGGCTTTTGAGTATGCGCTCAATGTGGCTCATCAGATACGCATTAGGGGATTACAGGACAAAGCTGAAATAACCTGGATTTCAAACGAATATGAACTTGGCGACTTTGGCATGGGAGGTGCTTTCATCAAACGCGGCGGTTACGTTATCCCCACTAAAGTTTTCAGCGAATCAATCTTTGCCGAGTATGGGATCAAATGGATCAAAAGAGCCGCAGTGAACCGCGTGGAAAAAGGTCTGGCACATTACGAAACCCTCGACGGTGAGCAGAAATCCATTGCGTTCGACTTTGCCATGCTCATCCCGCCTTTCTCAGGTGCAGGCATGAAAGCTTTTGACAAGAACGGGAACGACATCACAGCGAAACTCTTTGCTGCCAACGGCTTTATGAAAGTGGATGCCGACTACAGCCCAAAAGATTTTGAAGATTGGAGTGCCGACGACTGGCCCTCAACTTATCAGAACCCAGATTACAGTAATATTTTCGCTGCAGGCATCGCCTTTGCGCCACCTCATGCGATATCAAAGCCACTCAAAAGCCCAAACGGAACCCTGATTGCCCCGGCACCACCCCGCACCGGAATGCCATCCGGCGTTATCGGGAAAATCATTGCATTGAACATAGCCAACCTGATTCTCAAAAACCGCAAAGAGTTCAAACACCACGCTTCGATGGGAAAGATGGGCGCAGCATGCATCATTTCGGCCGGATATGGCATGCTGAAAGGCAACGCTGCCACAATGACCGTTTTCCCGATTGTACCCGACTGGAAAAAATATCCGCAATGGGGGCGCGATATCCGCTATACGGTTGGCGAAGCAGGGCTGGCCGGCCACTGGATCAAGCTTTTCCTGCATTATATGTTCATCCACAAGGCCAAAGGCTACCCATTCTGGTGGCTGATCCCGGAATAATCTACACCTTTAAATCTCTACTTGTTATGGCTAAAAATATTGTCAGAGGTTATTACGACGAATCGTATCCGCCCGTCCCCACCCGAAGCACCCGCTTCTGGCGAAGAAATGTGCTTTGGCAACTGTGGCGCTTTGTTGTACTCAACCTGAAAATGATGCGCATCATCGTGGGAGGACATTCCTGAAAGAAAAGTTAGTCTTATGGATCGCCACGAATGTACGAGCCTTTTACCCGAGCTTCATTCGTGAATTCGTGGTAATTCAAAATAATTCATCATCAACAGGTTTACAGTCCAGTATAGGGCGAAAGCAAGCAGGCCGGTTAAGCTTACCCAAAACCATTCAGTCCAGCCTAAATCCCGTTCTCGGAAAATCCAACCAAAGGCGATTCCTGAAAAGACACAAAGCAAAGCTGTAAACTGAAAAAGCGTATGATTCCACACTTTTTTCTGCACCAAAAATCGTTTCCTTATGGGAAGCACGAACCAATACTGGATGAAAAATGCCATGAAGAGGGTAAAAGGCACAAAAGTGAGAAGAAATCCGTTGTCGGGATGTCGAAAAACATCGCCTGAATGAAACAATAGATTGATAATCAATAAGACTAACAAAACAGATGCCACTCCGGCAATCACAGGAAGGATGGTCAGTTGAATTCTCTGTTTCATGGTTTTCCTTGGTGAAAACGTTTACTGTACGATCATTTTCACCATTGCTTTCATGCCCTCAACTTGCAGCACGGCCGAATAGAGACCCTTTTGCAAGGCTGAAGTTTCGAGGATACGGTTAAGTTCAAATCGGTTGACACCGGTTATCAGCGACAGATCACTTTCGGTTACTTTTCTCCCAACTATATCAAACAGCTGGAAATGAATCACCTGCGTTGTTCTCGATTCGATAAAAAGAACACTTTCGGTGTTCACCGGATTTGGAAGGATTCGAGGCTGTGCAATTGCTGCGCTTTCACCCAATCCACCCAGGATAAAGGTAAAAATCAACTCATTGTTGTCTGCGTTTAAAACTGCCGAAGACTCCACATTTTGCCCCGGCTCAAGTGCTGCGGTTCCAACATATTGGCCATACGGAACATTGGCAACAACGGCAGTTCCGGTCGTGATCTGGCCGGAATAATTATTCTCGGGACCGGTCACTGAATAGTTAACAGGCATGACGATACTGCCGCCATACTGGTCAACGGCCTTCAGAATCAGATTGTCGCGAAGCATATCGAGTTCAACGGTAAGAGAAGCAGTTTGATTTTCGGTAACAACAACATTATCAACCACTTCGGTATTCGTAAAAGGATGAGAAATAATGACCGAATACACCCCCGGCAATAGTTGAAGCGCTGCCAGCCCTGAAGCATCTGGATGCGTCATTTGGCTTCCGGCCTGGACCGTAGCTTCGGTAACATTGGCCATATTTCCTTCGATGCTTACCTGAACCTGAAGTAAGCCTTGTGGTCCTGCAGAACCAAGACTACCATCGGGTCGGAGGTTTTGGCCGTACAGTTCAATATTATCGGCAATCCGGTCATCCTCCCAGGCAAAAACCCATTGGTTATTTGAAAATCCGGCAATATCGGCATGTACTTTGGACGAGAAGGCCGTTGAAACCATGGTTTCTCCCGGGTTCCACACCAAGTCGCCGACGCTGTTATACCGTCGGGCAAACAGGTTCGTCCGTACTGCATCTAAATACAGCTCATAAACGAAAACAACATCATTTTCAATTGGAAGTAGGCAGACAGGCGACACCGTTTCGCTGCTTACAGGCACGATGGCTTTTCCGTTATTACCCCAAAGGCGCTCGCCGGTAGGGTCAAACTGTTGAGCAAAGATGCCATAGAAATTCTGACCACCATCCACTTCATTCCAAAAAACCATGACATTTCCAGTGGAAAGCAGATAGGCTGCCATGGGATTAAGCTTGTTGAAATTGTCGGTGTCAGAAACTTTGGCGCCATTGGCCGCAAAAAGAATTTGACCGTTGCTGTTGATATGCTGCACCCATCCCGAGGCGATGGTTCCGCTCAAGCGATAGTCGTGCCAGGCCAGAAAGCACCCGTTGTTGCCATCCGGCACAAACGACAGAATCTGCGTCCAGGCGGTGATACTTCCCGAGTTGCAAACCAATGTAGGACTTGCCCAGACAGCTTGCCCGCCGGCGTTGAAACGCTGGAGCATCAGGTTTCGGGTGGGTGCCCATCCCGGTCCAGAATCCTCGTAATATTTCATCAACACATCATCCGTGCCCACGGCCATCAACTGAGGCCAGGTGTAACGCGCTGTACCACTCATAACGATGCCATCGTCGCCCCATAGTTTCTGGCCAGACGAATTTAATTTCTGGCGCACCAAATTATCGTCCGACATCCAGGCAATTACTGCATTGTTTGCAGCTGTGATCACTACTTTCGGCGACACATTAAATGCTGTGTTATTGGAAAGCATAATTCCATCAGCCCCCCAGTCGAACCCGCCATCGGGCGCAATGCGATAGGCCACCACATTGTTATTTTCGTTCATGCGGATGTCCTGCCAGGTTAAAATCACATGATTATCATGATCCACAGCCATATCCCAGTCGGTAAGCCACGACATCGAAGGATGGCTGCTGATAAGCAATCCCTCATTTTGCCAGAGTTTGTTGCCATTAGAATCAAAGTGCTGGAGGCGAACGTTATAGTTTCCTTTTTCGAGCGAGAAATACCCCAAATAATAATCCCCGTTGGGGGCTTTGCGAATCTTCGGTATCACCTGTTCGCCGGCTTGTTCGGTAAGCCTGAGGTTTTCGGCAGGATTTGTATTCCATTGTGCCCATGTAAGCAGATGGGAAAACAACAGGGCAACAATTAAAATGAATGCTTTTTTCATTGTTCAAGGGAATTGATTATCACAAAGGTAAGTTTTGACGGATTGAAAAAGTAGTTTTCAAGCTTTTTTTTCGACAACAATGCTTTTTTGCCTCTTTTCGTTTCAAGCGCCTTCATTTTATCGCCTAAATTTGCCTTAAACTAATCCCATGAAACGACTTGCTTTTTTTAGTACGATTGTCTTCACCATTTTGTTTTGTATCACAGCCTGCAAACGTTCAAAAAGCCCTGACACATCCGAGTTTGCAGCCTATATATTCGATTACAGCCAAGGCATGCTTCACGGCAATGCGCCTGTTTACGTAACGCTCACATCCGACAGCCCTTTTGCCGGAGAGCCGGGGTCTGAAGCAGAGGGTAAGATCATTGTCTTCACTCCAGAGATGTCCGGAAAAACCTATTGGATTGACAAACGCACCCTGCGTTTTGTCCCCGACAAAAAATGGCCTCATGATACCAACATCCAGGCAACGGTTTTTCTGAATCGTTTAGCCGAAGTGCCGGTCGAATTTCATCAGTTTCGTTTTGGCCTGAAAACCATGCCAATATCGTTTAACTTAGATAATATCAGACTTGAAACCAGTTCAAATGGTTCTGAGAGCTACGTTTTACGGGGTGACATTGTGTTGTCCGACAAAACGGATTTAGACAAAGCCGATCGTCTTTTACGATTAGAAACGAAAGGGAAACGTTATCCGATTCGAGTGATGGCTGATGCACAAAATCCCTTGCGGCTTAAATTCGAATCGGACAGCATCATAAGGCGTTCAAACGGTTATGAGTTGAATCTCCAATGGAACGGCAAAGCAATTGGGAGCATAGTAAAAGGAAACACTACGATTTTTGTTCCTGAAAAAGCGGCTTTTGTTTTAATGAAAACCGAAGTCATCAACGAGCCGGAGCCAACAATCAAACTATGGTTCTCGGATATCACTGATTCTCAACAGAATTTAAGTGGGTTGATCCGCTTAGAGGCCAAAGAAAAAACGGGGGCAGAGACTGAGCCCGAAATCCGTTTCGAACGCCGTAACAATTGTATCATCATATATCCCTTAGACGAGCTCAGTGGCGATTTTATCCTGCATTCAGAAGCCTCATTGCGCAATGCTGACGGAAAAAACCTCGGCGAAAATCTCATGCAGGACATTGCTTTGGGAAAAATTAAACCTCAGGTTCGGTTCGTCGGAAAAGGCAATATTCTTTCAGGAGCCAGCAAGGGAATGATTCGTTTTCAAGCTGTTGGATTGAAGGCTGTGGACGTTCACGTCATCAAGGTTTTTGAAAACAACATGCTCCAATTCCTGCAATGGGCCAATCTTGAGGCAGAAAACAACCTGAAAGATGTTGGCCGGATTGTGGCCAAAAAGCAACAATTGTTGGCCGAAGATCAGCCTTCGTTACGAACCCAATGGGCCACATATGCTTTGGATCTCAATAAAATTATCGAGCAAGATCCGGGAACGCTTTACCGGGTTCTCCTCACTTTCAAGCGCGAATATACCCTTGACGATTGCAATAAAAATCAGGAGGTTACCACCATGCAATCGGAGCTCGACCGGGAAGAACTGGCCAAATGGGAAGGAAGTCAATATTACGATCCTTCGCTGATTATCCCTGATAATTTCGACTGGAACGAGCGCGACAATCCGTGTAGCGACAGTTATTATTACTACGAGCATTTTGCCTCACGCAATGTGATTTCGTCTAACATTGGCTTGATGGCAATGGAGAGCAATTCCGTGGCAAAGGAGCTGTTGATGGTGGTTACCAATCTCGAGACAGCCTCCCCCCTGCCGGGAGCCAAAGTGGAGTTGTTTGATTATCAGCAGCAATATATTGCTTCAGGCATCAGCGATGCACAAGGGATGGTTCGCCTTCACTGGAACGATGTTAAACCGTTTTTCGCCACTGCCCGATTCGCCAACGAAAAAACTTATCTGAAACTTGACGAAGGCTCAGCCCTACCATATACCCGTTTCGATGTCGAAGGCAAGAGCCTTCAACAAGGCATGAATGCTTTTCTTTTCAGCGAAAGAGGTGTGTATCGCCCTGGCGACACCTTGCATTTTGGTATGATGTTAAACACCGGCAACGAAACGCTTCCCGAACAATACCCTGTGGTGCTCGAACTCTACAACGCACGCAATCAGGCAGTTGGCAAACAAACTACTGTAATGACTTCCAATGGCTTATGTCGGTTCAGCATGCCAACCCATCCCGACGCGCAAACCGGAATGTGGACAGCCACAGTGAAAGTGGGCGGAGCCAGTTTCAGTCGCAGGGTGAGGGTGGAAACCGTGAAACCCAATCGTTTGAAAATCAATTTTGATTTTGGGGGCAAGACGCTTTTTCCGAACGACATGAACCGCAATGGAAGTATGGTAGTGCAATGGCTACATGGCGGGAAAGCTCCCGGGTATCGGTTCAAACTCAATGTTCTGGCAAAGGCAGTCCCGATCAATTTTCCAAAATACAGTGGTTTTTCGTTCACCGACCCGACGATTTATTCAGGCCAAACCGAGAAAAGCGAGTTGAATGGTCAGCTTGATTCCGAAGGACGCTGGTCGGGGTCGTTGAAACTACCCATCGCCCAACAAACGCCCGGAAAATTTCAGATGCAATGGGAGGCAAATGTTTTTGAACCCGGCGGCGACTTCTCTGTAACAAGTCATCAAGCTGATTTCCTGCCTTATACGCATTACCTTGGAATTGCTGCTCCCCAGGCAGAAAAAGAGGGCTATCTTTATACAGGCAGCACTCTTGCCTACGATCTGGTTCAGCTTGACGCCAACGGCTATCCGTATGGCAACGACAAAGTAATGGTAGAAGTACTGAAAACCGATTGGTCGTGGTGGTGGTCGGGAAGCCAAAGCGGGCAGGCCAATTACATTAGCAGTTACGACACCGAGCGAATCCTTGAAAAAGAAGTCCAACTCAGCCAGGGCAAAGGGGTATTTGAATGGAAGCCGAGCAACGATCAATGGGGCAATTATATCATTCGTGTAAGCCATAAAAAAGGAGGTCATAGCGCAGGGATTGTGAGTTATATTGACTGGCCTTCGTCCTATTCGCGCTCGGGAAGGCGTGCCGATGGCGGAGCCAGCCTCCTTCCGTTAAGCGCCAACAAAGAGCGTTATCGCATTGGTGAAGAAGCCGTTATCAGTTTTGTAGGACCAGCCAACGGGAAAGCATTGGTCAGCATTGAAGCCGGCGACAAACAGCAAAAATGCTGGTGGGTCAACACCATCGCAGGCGAGAACCACCTTAGTATTCCTCTCCTTGGCTTGTACAGCCCTAATGTTTACGTACATCTGACCCTGCTTCAGCCCGTTGGCCAGAGTTTGAACGATTTACCGGTGCGCACCTTTGGCGTAATCAATCTTAGGGTGGAAGACCCCGGTGCCAGGCTGTTGCCACAACTGCAATTGCCACAGGAGACAAATTCAGGTCAGTCATTCCGAATTACCGTTTCGGAGAAAAACAACCGACCGATGGATTATTTTCTGGCTGTAGTGGACGAAGGCCTTCTCGACCTCACCGGCTTCGGCACGCCCGACCCTTATGGCTGGTTCAATCAAAAGATTGCCCTGAGCCTGAAGAGCTGGGACATGTTTGATTACGTTTTAGGAAGTTATGGCGGCCGTTTAGAGCAAATACTGACCATTGGCGGGGATGCCGCGATGCCCGACAGGGAAAAAGCCAGACAGTCGCGCTTCAAACCGGTGGTACGATTCATCGGACCCGTGAGTCTTAAAGCAGGCGGCAAAAACACCCACCTGCTCAATATTGACAATTATATCGGCTCCGTGAGGGTGATGGTGGTGGCCGGTTCAAAAAAAGCATACGGAAGCACTGAAGGAACCCTCAACATTAGGCAGCCATTGATGGCTTTGGCAACACTTCCGAGATTACTTCGTGAAAACGACGAAATCGTGATGCCCGTTACCGTTTTCTCCTCACTCAAAGAAGCGCATCAGGCAAATGTTACGGTTGAAACATCGGGTGAAATCAGCCTGACCGACCTCAAATCAAAACAGGTAAATTTTAATGGCGAAGGCGAAAAAACTATCCGGTTCGGACTGAAGGCCGGCTCAAAAACAGGCAAAGGCATTGTAAACATCAAGGTTTCGTCGGGCAACATTCATTCGGCGCAAAAGATTGAGCTTTCCATTGAAAATCCTAATGACCGTGTTTTTCAAACGGAACATTATCTGCTGGGAGTTGGTCAGGAAAAGAGCCTGAATCCGGTATTTACCGGTGTTGAAAACACAAGGCGGGCATCCATCGAGGTTTCGGCCTTGCCCACAGCAAACCTCGAAAGGCGTCTTTCGCAACTGTTGGCATACCCTTATGGATGTACCGAACAGATTGTGTCGCAGGCATTTGCGCAATTATATTTAGATCAGGTGAACCAGATCGGACAAGCACAAAATCAAAGCCGAAGAATCAATATAGAGGGTACAATCCGCCAACTGAGCGAACGCCAACTGAGCTCGGGAGGTTTCACATATTGGCCCGGAAGCGCTTATTACAATGAATGGGTTGATGTGTATGCAGTTCATTTTCTGATACTTGCCGAACAAGAAGGGTTTGCCGTGCCTTCAATTATGATGAAAAATGCGCTAAAAAATCAAAAACAGAAAGCGACCGCATGGCGCTCGGAGTATCTTGGCAAAAAACTCACCAATGATGTGGTTCAGGCATATCGGCTTTTTACGCTGGCTTTGACAGGCAATCCATTATTCAACGCCATGAACCGTCTGCGTGAAGCCGAAGGGATCTCGTTGCAGTCGGCTCATCTTTTGGCTGCCGCTTATCAGCTTGCCGGCCAGAAAGAAGCTGCACGGCAATTGGCTCTTGGGAAATACAACTATAAAAACAAGGATTATGGCTTCGCAATGGATTTTGGTTCTCCCACTCGCGACAAAGCGATCAAAGCCATTGTTCTCATCACCCTTGGTGAACCGGTTTTGGCCTTTCCTTTGGTGAAAGAGCTTTCGGAAAGTCTGAATTCAGCCGAATTTATGAGTACCCAAACCACTGCCTTTGCACTCAATGCCTGGCAACTTTATGCCAAAAATAATCCGCTTGCCGGAAAGCTAAGCTTCAAAATCGGAGGCGAAAAAGCAAATGACATCATTATTAAAAATGCAGTATATCAGGAAGATATTCCTCTGAACAGTTTTCCTTACCGGATTAAAAACACGGGCGAAGCACCGCTTTATCTCAGTTTGACTAATTCAGGAATTGAAGCATCAGGGCCGGGGACTTCCCTTCAAAAAGGGGTAGAGCTTCAGGTGAATTTTACCGACGATCAGGGAAAAACTCTTGATCCACAACAAATCACACAGGGGACATCTTTCAATATGCATACCACTGTAAGCAATTTTTCCGGCAGAGACCTGAATTTTTTGGCCCTCAGTCAACTTGCTGCTGCCTGCTGGGAAATTCTGAACGATGATTTTGGCGAAAAATCAGAAAATGGGGAAAACGTGTTTGATGATCGCCGCGATGACCGGATTATCCGGTATTTTGACCTCAAAGCCGGGCAGTCGAAAACCTACACCCTGCATTTGCTGGCCGCCTACGAAGGCAGTTATCTCCTCCCTGCCCAGCGATGCGAGGCGATGTACGACAACGAAGTAATGACCATACTGCCCGGGAAAAAGGTTGAAGTGAAATCAAAATTGGATTAATGAATGTTGTATATTTATGGCGTTGATTAGGTGTTGAACTACCCCCCCCGCTCTCGCCGGGGGGATAGTTCAACAGGCGTTTGGCTCAATGACGGGTGAAGCGGTTAATTGTACATCTACCTCGCCTCTACTTTTATGGTGTATTGACAATTTTGTGCCCGAAATCCGCCTTGTGTCAATCCGCCAAACCGTTAGCAACAAAGTTGAAGAACGGCGTTTAGTTAGGCTGAAGAATGGCAAAAGAACAGGCAAACGCAAATCAAAACAACTGGCTTTCATTCTATTGTGATTAACAGAGAAAAATTCATATGGCTGACAAGACCATTGGGTCGCCTTTTTTCAAGGGCTTTTGTCAAATGGTTTTTCGGGCTGTTTATCCTGCTGTGGCTATTGCTCTATTTCACCCACCGACGGCCATTGTTTAACGATCCGGTGAGTGCAGTTTTATTTGATCGCGAGGGCCATTTTTTGAGTGGGCGTATTGCTGCCGACGGTCAATGGCGCTTTCCCGAAGGGCATTCTTTATCGGAAAAGTACGTTAAAGCCTTGCTGCTTTTCGAGGACAAGCGTTTTTATTACCATCCAGGGCTCGATCCTTTGGCTTTGGCACGCGCGCTGGCACAAAATTTTCGTGCCGGCAAGGTTGTAAGTGGCGGAAGCACCATCACCACACAGCTCATCCGTCTTTCGCGCAAAGGCCGGCCCCGCACAGTTAGCGAAAAGCTGGTTGAGTTTTGGCAGGCTCTGGCACTTGAGACCCGCTTCAGCAAAAAGAAAATCCTTCATTTATACGCGGCTCATGCGCCATTTGGCAGCAATGTGGTGGGCTGTGAGGCCGCCGCCTGGCGTTGGTTTGGCCATTCGTCCGATGACTTATCCTGGGCCGAAGCCGCCACTTTAGCCATCCTGCCCAACGCACCCTCTATGATTTCGCCACAGCAAAACCGCGATGCGCTGCTGCGCAAACGAAACAGCCTTCTCTATCGCCTCTATCATACCGGCGAGATAGACCACATCACCCTTCAACTTGCATTGAATGAACCACTGCCGACAAGCCCTCTGCCCCTACCCGACCTTGCCCCGCATTATCTGGAATTTCTTCGGAAAAAATCGGGCGACCGACTTTTCGAAAGCAGCATTGACCAAAATCTTCAACAAAATATTACCAACCTGATGGTACAGCATCATCAGGCATTGAAAAGCAACGACATCCGGCATCTTGCTGTGATTTTGCGCGATTTGACTACCGGACAGGTGCTGGCCTATCACGGTAATGTGCCTTCCAACAACAGCTTAGACGGTGTTTACAACGACATGGTTCAGGCAAGTCGCAGCAGCGGTAGCATTCTCAAACCTTTTCTTTATGCGGCTTCGTTGGACGAAGGGCTCATCACGCCTCAGAGTCTCCTTCCCGATGTACCCACCTGGATGGCAGGTTTTCACCCACAAAATTTTGATGAGAGTTACAGCGGCGCCATCGAAGCTTCTAAAGCTCTGCAACGGTCACTGAATGTGCCTTTTGTACATCTGCTTCATCAATACAGCATCGGGCGTTTTCATCAACTACTTCGCGATCTGGGCTTTAGCACTTTCACCCAAGAGGCAGCCCATTATGGTCTTTCGTTGATTCTGGGAGGAGGCGAAGTTACGTTATGGGAGCTTTCGGAGGTATATGCTCGTTTTGCCCGACAATTGATCCGTCAGGAAGTGAAAGATGATTTTCCTTTATCGAAAGGCAGCATTTTTCTCACTACCGATGCACTGCGGCAGCTCAACCGACCGGAGACCGAAAGTGGCTGGCATTTTCGTGAAGACCGTCTTCAAATGGCCTGGAAGACCGGTACCAGTTATGGCTTTCGCGACGCCTGGGCTGTAGGCTACACCCCCGATTATTGCATTGCTATTTGGGCCGGCAATGCCGATGGCCACGGACGTCCGGGACTCACCGGCATCAGTGCCGCTGCCCCGTTGCTTTTCGATATTGCCTTAACTTTGAATACCGGCCGGTGGTTTAGCGCTCCCCTGACAGAGCTCGAAGAGCGCGAAATGTGCCGCGCTTCAGGTTTTCCGCCGGGGCCATTCTGCGACAGTCTTTCATCCCAGCTTTGTTTGCTTCACACACGCAATGAAGTTCCCTCATGTCGTTTTCATCAAATGGTACGTACCGATGTCCAAGAGCGCGTCACCTTTCCTTCGGGATGCCAGGCACCCGACAGCGTTGTGACACGGTCCTGGTTTTTGCTTCCGCCCGTCATGGCGTATTATTTCCAGCAAAAACACAGCGACTACCGGCCGCAACCACCTGTCTATAAATATTGCAGTACATCGCAATCCGTCATGGAATTCGTTTATCCGCCGGATGAAGCCATCATTTACCAGCCGGCAACATACACAGGCAACCTCAATCCAACGGTGTTTGAACTCGTGCATCAGGATTACGAAGCAAAAGTTTACTGGCATCTCGATGAAAAATATATTGGTATGACACAAGGCGGCCGACATCAGATGCCGGTGAGGGAACTCCAAGCAGGCACACATAGCTTAGTGGTTGTGGACGGGTCTGGAAATCGCAAACAACGGATTTTCCAATTAGAGAAACGGTAAAATCAACTGTCGGATAAGGCCTTAGAAAATTGACCATATTTTTTTCGTCGAGCTTTGTATTTCAATAGAAAGATTTCATATCTTTGCACACTCAAAAAATGGCCCCGTAGCTTAATGGATAGAGCATCTGACTACGGATCAGAAGGTTGGGGGTTCGAGTCTCTCCGGGGTCACTTGAAAATCAAGCGTTTACACTATAGTAAGCGCTTTTTTATTTTGTTCTGGTATTTGGCCGATGATACAGGCTACAATTTTTTAATTGAGTGGATTCCGGGCCTTCAGGCTAGTTGTTATTAGACAGCAGATTCACACCACTTCGGCCACCACAAAGGTGCTTCCACCGACAAAAACCAGATCGTTCGGGCGGGCTTCGTCCAAAGCAGCTCTGTAAGCCGCAGTCACAGATTCGTAAACCTGGCCACTAAGGCCAGCTTCGGCAGCTTTATTTTTCAGCTCGGAAGCATCGAGACCGCGGGGGATATTGGCTTTGCAGAAGTAATATTTCGCCGGTCGCGGCAAGAGATGTAATACAGCATCCACGGCCTTGTCGTTGACCACACCAAGCACAAAATGAAGCTGGCCATAACGCATCTCTCGCAACTGATACACAACTTCTCTTATCCCATCTTCGTTATGTCCGGTATCGGCAATCGCCAAAGGGCTCCTGCTAATGATCTGCCACCGCCCGCTCAGGCCGGTTTTATAAACCACCATTTCCAAGCCATCCCGCAGGTCGCTGTCTTCGATGTCGAAATGCCGGCGAAGCTGGTCGGCAGCACAGGCGGCAGTAATCAGGTTTTTCTGTTGGTAATAGCCCAGAAGCGGCAGCTTCACCTGATCGAGTAGCAGCAGGTTATTTTTCCACAGATCGAATTCCTGTACCTTCAAATCAGGAAGGTCTAATCTTGTAGCATCGAAAATCTGATCGGCAAAAAAGATCGGGCTTTGCAACTCAGCAGCTCGGGTTCTGAAAACATTTTCCGTTTCCTGTTGTGTCTGACCAACCACTACCGGCACTCCGGGTTTGATGATTCCGGCTTTTTCCATTGCAATGGCTTCAAGGGTATCCCCAAGAAACTGCATATGGTCGAAGCCGATGTTGGTGATCACACTGAGCAAGGGAGTGATGAGGTTGGTAGAGTCGAGGCGTCCGCCCATTCCGGTTTCGATGACGGCTACATCCACCTTTTGTTCGGCAAAAAAGTGAAATGCCATGCCAACGGTCATCTCAAAAAAGGACAGATCCATTTGTTCAAAGGCCTGATGATGTTGGTTGATGAAATCCAATACAGCCGGTTTTTCAATCATTTCGCCGTTTATTTTTATCCTTTCCCTGAAATCGCGCAAATGAGGCGATGTATAGAGTCCGGTTTTGTATCCGGCGCAAGCCATCACGGATGCCAGCATGTGCGAAACCGAGCCTTTGCCATTTGTTCCGGCAATATGGACCGATTTGAATTTCTTTTCGGGATTTCCGAGGTGCTGAAGCAGTGCAATGGTGTTGTGGAGGTCGGCACGATAGGCTGCTCCGCCGATGCGTTGATACATGGGAAGTTTGTTGATCATCCATTGCAGGGCTTCATCGTAGTGGTTGAAACGGTTCATTATTTGGTTGGCTTGTTTAATTTCCGATGATAAAAGTATAGGTAATTGTTCCTTTCTGCAAGGAAGGCGCATTGGGGTCTTCGCTAAAGCGGGAGTTGAGGGCGGCATTTACGGCGATTTTTTTAAGGTTGGCATCCACGATGGTTGTACCGCGAAGGCTCACCTCGGCCCGTTCGACTACTCCTTTGGGGTTGACCCAAATATCAACCACCACATTACCCTGTTCGCTGAAGCTGGCTTTTGGCTCGGCCAGACGCAAGGCTCCCCGCCCGCCGAGGCTGTAAGAAGGCCCATTCCCCTGTCCGCCAGAGCCTTCATAATGTTTCACATCTTTGATGCCTTCGGGTCGCCCCTGATCGCCTGGCTGACCTGTAACACCTTCATTTCCCGACGTCTGCGATTGTTCGCCCGAGCCTTTAAATAATGCTTTCCGATTCACTTTTGGCTGCTCAGGCACAGTTTGTGCTGCCGGCTGTGCAGTCTGTTGCGGCGGATGTTTCTCGACACGAGGTTTTGTTTCCGGGTTTTTCTCCTTCTTCGGCTTAGGCTTTTCCTGTTTTGGCAAAGCCGGTGCTTCTTCCGTTGATTGGGTTACCACACTCTCTTCGGCTTTCTCCGGCTGAGGCAACTCGGCAGCTTGCGCCAAATCAGGCATTCCACCACTGAGGTCGGGTTGAATCTGACCCATGCCCTCGGCAGAAAAACCCAGGTCAACCTCCACACCCTCTTCGGCCGGCAGTGGCAAAGGCGTTCGCAAAGCAAGAAAAAACAACGCCAATAGAAACAAGCTGTGAGCCAGTATTGTAGTCACAGCGCCAATCAGTCTGTTTTTTTTGCTTTCGCGCCTCATTTTTTGGGTGTGGTTGCCAATATGACTTTATATGAGGATTGAGTGGTTTCGTTCAGTTGGTTGATGGCATCAATCACGTTGACCACATATTGCACCGGTACACTTTTGTCGGAACGGACTACCACTGTGCCCTCTTTCTCGCCGAGCAAGGCCGAATGAAGGTCGGCGGTCAGGGAAGCCTCTGCCGACGGGCGCTCTTCGACAAAATACTGAAAACCCTCGTTGATATACACCGTTACGGTTTGTTTCGACATGGTTTTGCTATTGCTTGAAGGCAAAAGCAGTTTAATGGCATTGGGTGCAATGAGGGTACTCGTGAGCATAAAAAAGATAAGAAGCAGGAAAACCAAGTCCGACATGGAGGCCATACTGAAGCTGACACTCAGTTTATTACGTGTTTTAATTGCCATGATGTCTTTTCTTTGCGTTTTTTAACGTGCCGGTTCGTGAAGCACATCCATGAACTCGGTAGCTTTTGCTTCCAAAAGATATACCACTTTTTCGATACGGGAGACGATTACGTTGTAGAAGATAAAAGCCAGAATACCGACGATGAGACCTCCCACGGTGGTGATCATGGCCTGATAGATGCCCGACGAGAGCAGTGCAATGTCAATATTGTTTCCGGCCATTGACATATCGTAAAATGCACGTATCATTCCGATTACTGTTCCGAGAAAACCCAGCATAGGTGCCGCTCCGGCTATTGTTGCGAGGCCTGCCACTCCTTTTTCGAGCTTACTCACCTCCAATTTACCTACATTTTCAATGGCTGCACTGATATCGTTCAGGGGTTTACCAATGCGCGAAAGTCCTTTTTCGATCATCCGGGCGTTGGGTGTGTCGGTGCTGCGGCAAAGCGCAATGGCCGAATCAAGGCGTCCGGCATGAATAAACTCGCGGATGTTGTTCATAAAATTCTTGTCGCTTCGGGCAGCCTTCGAGATGGTGAGGTAACGTTCGGTAAACACATAAACCGCATACACCGAAAAAACAGCGAGAACAATCATGATCCAGCCGCCTTTGATGGCTAAGTCAATGACCGACAAGCTGATTTCGGCCGGTGCTGTAGGGTTTGCTCCCAAATTGTTGGCCACTGGCGAAAGTTGAAGAAAAAGGGGTGTGCTCATATTTACTTGATAATTTCGTATTTAATAACTTGAAAAGCCTTTAAATATTATTTGAAAGATATTTTGGCCGGGGTTGATACACATCGCCCGAGCATGTATCAGAGGTAGCACCGGTTACGCTTGCCAGACAGTTAACTTCACCGCGCAGGCGTCTCAGGCCAAGATAGGCAAAAACCAAAGCCTCCTTCATGCTGACAGTCACCGAATCGGGAATCACAATGTGGTGATGGCTATGTTGCCTGATGGTGTTGATAAGAGTTTGATTATAGGCTCCGCCGCCGGTTATGAGTATTTTCCCCGTGGGAAAATCATTGAGCTCATGGGTAATCTGCCTGCCAATCTGATAGGTACAAGTTGCAAGCTGGTCGGACAGACTCAAAGGAGCGCTTTCCACTATGGGTAAATAATACCCTTCAACCCATTCGCGGCCAAGTGATTTTGGAAAAGGCTGTTTAAAAAACGGCAGGCTGTCCAAAGTATTGCATAAGGATTGGTTCACTTGTCCCGAAGCCGCAATTTTGCCATCCTGATCGTAATCGTAGCCGGCTTTTGACGCCAAATGATTCAACACCATATTGGCCGGTGCAATATCGTAGGCAATTCGTTTTCCATGTCGGTTAAACGACACATTGCTGATCCCGCCGATGTTGAGGCAGAAATCGTATTCGCCAAAAAGCATTTGGTCTCCAATCGGCACCAAAGGTGCGCCTTGACCGCCTTTGAGTACATCGGCCATACGGAAGTTATTCACGGTTGTAAAACCGCTTTCGTTGGCAATTTCGCTTCCCGAGCCGATTTGCAGACTGATTTTCTCCTCCGGCCGATGAAAGACGGTATGGCCGTGCGAGGCAACAAAATCGGGAGTCAGATGATGCTCTTGGCAAAATTGCTTCACTTTTTTACCCAGAAAGATTCCATACTCTTTATCGAGCTGATTCAGCTGTGTTGCATCCAAATAAAAAGCCCCCGATAGTTTTTCTCTCCACTCTTTCCCGTAAGGTATTTCACGAAAAGCCTCAATATGATAGGTGGTTTCTTCATTTCCGACATAGAAATTGCAGCACACCATGTCCAAACCATCTAAGGATGTGCCCGACATCAAGCCAATTCCACAATATTTCTGCATTTTTTCCGGTTTTAGAGCAGCCCGAGCACAGTTTCAAGATGAATGCCCCGCGACGCCTTGAGCAGGATGTCGGCTTGGCGGATAGGATTCTTTTTCAGGTAATCGGCCAAATGGTTTGCATTGTCAAAATGGAGCCAGTCGTCGCCGGCATAAACTTTTCCAAAGCAAGGCCCGACGAGATAGACTCGTTTAAAACCGAGATCAGTAACCAACTTCAGAATTTCGGCATGTTCGGCATCGCTGCTTTGGCCAAGCTCGAGCATATCGCCTAAAATCAATACCGGACGTTCGTTGCTGATGGCATCAAAATTACGAATAGAAGCAGCCATGCTCACCGGATTGGCGTTGTATGCATCCATGATCACACGATTTTTGGCTGTTTGAATCAGTTGCGAACGGTTGTTTGAGGGGACATAGCTTGAAACAGCCTGATTGATCCGATCGGTTTCAACGCCAAAATATGCGCCAATGGCAATGGCGGCCAGAATATTTTCGGCGTTATAGCTTCCGATAATCTGTGTATTGACCACCGACTGACTGCTCCGGTATTCCCAAGCTAGATGCAGCCAGGGGTCGTTTGCAACTAATTCGCCATAAAGGTCGTTCGTCAGATTTGCTCCGTAGGTAAAACGTCGAATGCGGGCCGAGAGTTCGTTGAGGAGCTCATTGTCGGCATACACAAAAAGCATTTTGCCGTGATCATCAATCCAATTATAAAGTTCCGACTTGGCATTGATGACGCCGGTGATACTTCCAAAACCTTCCAAATGGGCTTTACCTATATTGGTAATCAGACCATAGTCAGGGCGTGCTAAGCGGCAAAGCAGCATGATTTCGCCCATATGGTTGGCTCCCATTTCAATGACAGCCATTTCGGTATCGGGAGTGATTTCCAGCAGGCTGAGCGGCACCCCGATATGGTTGTTCAAATTTCCATGTGTGGCAATGGTTTTAAAGGTGGTGGCCAGCACACGGGCAGTCAACTCCTTCGTTGTTGTTTTCCCGTTGGTTCCGGTGATGGCAATCACATTTGCTTTCATTTGCCGGCGGTGAAAAGCTGCCAGTTGTTGCAAGGTAAGCAACACATCGTCCACCACCATCACCTGTTCATGGTTCTGATATTGGAGATGGTCCGAGACGGCGAGTAAAGCACCGGCTTTCAAAGCATCTGATATCAGGCTGTTGGCATCAAAATAAGGGCCTTTCAAGGCGAAGAAGATGTTTCCTGATTTCAATTGTCGGGTATCAGTGGATACGCCCGTACTTTGAAGGAAATGAGAATAGAGGGTTTCGATGGCGTTCATTGGGCAAAGATACGCAGCTTTGTTTTTCAAGAAAAAAGCCCCGACGTCTTTTGTCAGGGCTTCGATTTTTTCAGGCTACTTCTTTCGTCCGATAGAGCTTCCCACTTTGTTCATCGCGCAACGGAATCCTATCGTACTTGAAGCCTCATCTTCGTTGAGATAGCGTCGCTCGCCCGGGCTGAGGAAATAAGCCCTGTCGGCCCATGAGCCGCCTTTATACACTCTGGCTTTGTCCGAGATCAGTGTGGTTTCGCCATAGTCGTACATTTTTGAGGTTGAATTGGGGTCTTCCGTCAGGTTCGACCAGTCGTTCTGGATACTTGAAGCATAATCGCCATCACGGTAGTTGACAGCATTGCCCCGGCGATAGTTTTTACGGTTTGCAGCTTCTTCGGGGGTTATTTCCACGTATTGCAAGCGTCCGAGTGAGTCTTTTTGAGCAAGTGAGCCATCAGGATCACGCTTTTTGTTGACAAAAATGTTGCCGCGGAAGGGATTGTAATCGGAAACATCTTCGAACGAAAGCGGACGATAAACATCAAGTACCCATTCGGCTACGTTGCCGGCCATGTTGTAGAGGCCATAGTCGTTGGGCCAGTATGAGCCCACGGGGGCTGGCTGTGCAGCTCCATCATTCAGGCTACCGGCTACTCCCATATAGTCGCCCTGGCCACGTTTGAAGTTTGCAACAAAACTCCCCATATATTTTTTGTGATCAGTGCGCAGTCCATCTCCATTCCACGGATATCTCCGCCCTTCCACTACCCTCTCGTTGATGGTATTACCCACTAATCCGATGGCGGCATATTCCCATTCAGCCTCAGTGGGAAGACGGTATTTCGGGATCATGATGCCATCTTCGAAACGAACGTGGCGAATACCCGATCCACTGGGATCGAGGTCGGCCTTGCCTGCCTTTACTAAGCCTTCGTATTGCCCGGCAAGATAGGCGTCCGTATTGAAATTGTTTTCGTTTTTCTGGGCAGGGTCAAAATCCAAGATTCCGGCTTTGATGAGCAATAATTCATTCACGCGGTCGGTACGCCAGTTGGCATAATCGTTGGCCTGAAGCCACGAAACACCGACTACGGGATAATCGTGATACGAAGGATGGCGGAAATAAAGCTCCACCAAAGGCTCGTTATACGAAAGGCGATCACGCCAAACTAAAGTGTCGGGTAGCGCACGCTGTACAACCATGGGATAATCATCGCCATAAACACGGTTGAGCCAATAAATGTATTCTAAATAGTCCAAATTACTTACCTCGGTCTCGTCCATATAAAACGAAGCTACCGTGACCCGCCTGGGAATGTTATTCCATTCATAAAGAAGGTCTTCCTGGGTTTGCCCCATCAAAAAAGTTCCGCCTTCGATGGCGACAAGGCCGGGTCCCACCTTTTGCTCCTTGGTTTTGGCCACTTCAAAACCACCAAACTTAGGATCGTTGTAATTCCATCCAGTAGAGCGTGAGGTTTCTTTATGGCAGGAAACCGAAAAAAGCCCTGCCAGAAATACCATGAAAATAATCTTTGTTTTCTTCATTTGTTTATTGTTGACTTTCATCGTTCAAGAAAAAATCACTCTCCTAACTATAAATGAGCTCATTTTATTGTGCCATTTATGCGTTTTAGAGCTCAAAATCTTCAAAAAAGCCTTTCTGTTCACCAAAATGCCGCTAAAATTGTCAAAACATGGTCAAATCATGCGACATAGCAGCCGATTCAAAATTGTTGCAAATGTATATGATTTCGTTGAATAATTACTTCCGAATTTTGGCATTTTCAAAACAATGCTTTCGCATTCACATCACCTTAAAAAGGTCAGCTTATGCCGGAAGCGTGCAATAATCGAGGCTGTGTTTCGTTTTGCATTTGACTAATAAATTTTAGGAGTAGCTGAACATCGAAGCAAAAGTGCACTTCAACCTTTTGTACTTTTGCTTGTTTGTCAATCAATGCACCGACAATAACCTTTTTGAACACGATGAAGCGCACGATATATTTACTCATTACCTTACTATTATTCTATAATTTACATTCGCAGGAGCTTCTATGGCAGCATAAAATCCATTTGGATTGGAGCACCGACTGTCGTTATTTTAAAGCATCGGGTGATGGATTGACGGAAAATCTAAGTTCAGTTTCTGATCAGTTTCGTTCTTTGCCGGTTTTCAACGATCGGATTGCCCTTTTTGATGAAGCCATCCGTGTTTCGTGCCAACTTATCGTTGAAAAAACTGTTTTCATCGAAAAAAAGGCAGCCCAGATTGATGAAAGCGCCATCCTTACAACTGAGTTTCCGCTCTCGATCAGGCAGATGACGGGCAAAGGCCAATCGTTTGCTTTTCTGGAATTGTTGCCTCTTCGGAAAAACTCCGAAAATGGCCTTATCGAGCAATTAGTTGATTTTGAGCTCGTTTATTCTTATGAGCCTGGCCTGGTTGAAGTAAAAAACGTTCAGTCAACGGCAAGCCGTTCGGTATTAGCCGACGGCGATTGGTATAAGATCCGGATCAGTGAAAGCGGGATCTACAAGATTAGCTATTCCGATCTTCAGGCAATCGGGATTCAGCCGGCAGGTATTGATCCGCGCAAGCTCAGGCTTTTTGGCAATGGCGGTGGTACGCTGCCCGAAAATAATGCCATGCCACGTTACGACGACCTCGTCGAGAATCACATCGTGGTGGTAGGCGAGGCCGATGGAGTGATGGATCCGGGCGACTATATTCTTTTTTACGGTCAGGGTCCGCTGGTGTGGGACTACAACCCATCCATCGGTTTTTTCGAACATCGCCCAAATTATTACGACGACTATGCCTATTATTACATCACCATCGGGCCTGAAAACGGCAAAAGACTTCAAACTACACATACTGAAGGTGTTGTATCGTTAGAGGTAAACCGTTTTTTGGATTACCAGAAAGTTGAACAGGATTTGTACAACCTCACCAATACCGGTCGCACCTGGTATGGCGATTTGTTCGACGTTACACTAACCAGAAACTATCCGTTTATTTTTCCCGATTTGCTCACCGAATATGACGCCCGCATTGATGTGCAACTGGCAGCACGCGCCTTTGCCCCTTCTTCTTTTCAGATTGTCGTGGACAATCAGATTAACCAGACTGTGCCCATGGAATCTACCACTGCCACGAGTTACGACTGGGCTACGGCCAACGGATTGACGCGTACTTTCAAACCCCGGGGCGATCAGGTGAACGTTGCGCTCACTTTCAACCGTTCGATCAGTTCGGCCCGCGGCTGGCTCGACTATATCAGCGTAAACGCCTGGCGCAGTCTTGTTTTCAGAGGGCCGCAGATGCACTTCAACAACACCCTTCTTGCCGGAAACACCGTGGTGGAGATGCAGCTCGCCCAGGCGTCGGGAGTTGAGGTATGGGATATCACTGAAGCCGTCAACCCACAAAAGATGAGTTTGCAATTTTCGGGGAATACGGCCAAATTTAAGGCCGATGCCACTATTGTCAGACGTTTTATCGCCTTCGATCATCAAAGTTATCTGAGTGTGGAAAAAGTAGAGAAAGTGGCAAATCAGAACCTTCATGGGATCAGGGACATTGATTATCTGATTGTTACACATCCTGATTTTATAGACCAAGCCCAACGTTTAGCCAATATCCACCGCGATCAAAGCGGTTTATCGGTTTTTGTTACCACACCATCCCTCATATACAATGAGTTCAGCTCAGGTGCTCAGGACATTTCAGCCATTCGCGATTTTGCCCGAATGCTCTATACCCGGAGCACTCCCGGAAAAGAGCTGAAATATCTACTTCTTTTCGGGGATGCCTCCTTCGATTTTAAAGACCGAATAACGGACAACACCAATTTTGTCCCGACATTCCAGTCGGTTAACTCGGTGAGTATGCTCTACTCTATTGCCACGGACGATTTTTTTGGTTATTTGGATACCAATGAGGGGACGGGCAATAACAATTTACTCGACATCGGCATCGGGCGCTTTCCGGTAGCCACTGCCACAGAAGCACAGCAAGTTGTGGACAAAATTGTACGTTATCTTTCGAGCGATGATGAGGTGAGAAGCCCTTGGCGCAACGAGATCACTTTGGTTTCGGATGACGGCGATTCAAACACACACCTCAATGATTCGGAGAATGTGGCTTCATTGTTGCGTACGGAATACCCCGATTTCAATCTCGACAAGATTCATTTGGATGCCTACCGTCAGGTGGCCACCCCTGGCGGGCAGAAGGCTCCGGATGTGAACGAAGCCATCAACCGCAAAATGGAGCGCGGCACCTTGGTGATGAACTATTCCGGCCACGGCGGCGAGGTAGGCTGGGCTGAGGAACGCATTCTGGAGATTGCCGATATTCGCGGCTGGCGCAACCGCAACAAACTCCCCATCTTCATCACTGCTACCTGTGAATTTTCGCGTTACGACGACGCACAGCGGCAATCGGCCGGCGAAATGGTCTTTCTCAACCCATACGGTGGTGCCATTGCCATGTTCACCACAGCACGGGCAACTTATTCGATCAGCAATTTACGACTGAACAGGGCGATTTTCCAGGACAACATCTTCAAACGTGAAAATGGCGAATATGCCCGCTTTGGCGATGTGGTCCGCAAATCGAAGCTTGCCGGCGACGCCAACGACCGCAAGTTCGTGCTGTTGGGCGATCCCGCTTTGCAACTCAGTTTTCCGCATGAAAAAGTGATGACCACCCACATCAATGGTCGGCCGGCCGAAGCACTTTCCGACACGCTGAAAGCTTTGGATCGCGTTACGGTAAAAGGCGTCATTACCAACCGTGAAGGACAACTGCTCAGCACTTTTAACGGAAAATTGTATGCCACGGTATTCGATAAGGAAAATATTGTTCAAACCTATGGAGATCAAGGTCCGAAGGCCAGTTTCCCGCTTCGGTCGAGTGTATTGAATAAGAGTACAGTGGAGGTGAGAAACGGACATTTTGAGTTTAGTTTTATCATCCCCAAAGACATTGCCTATAAGTATGGGAGCGGTCGTATCAGCTATTACGCCACCAATGGCCAAACCGATGCACAGGGGTATTTTGAAGATTTCATCGTTGGCGGTTACAGCAACAACAGCGTTGAAGACCACGATGGCCCCAGAATTAAACTGTTTATTGGCGATACCACCTTTGTCAGCGGAGGTTTTACGGACGAAAATCCTCGTTTGCTGGCTCTTCTTTCCGACGAAAACGGAATCAACACCACAGGTTCGGGCATTGGCCACGATTTGGTTGCAAATTTGAGCGGGCCAAGCGAGGTGCAAGCCATATTGAATGAGTTTTTTGTCGGGAAACTCAACTCATCTACCGAAGGCACTGTCCTCTACCCTTTTGCGAACCTCAAAGCCGGGAAATATACGCTGACACTGAAAGCATGGGATGTATTCAATAATTCCTCAAGCCAAAGTATTCATTTTGAGGTAGTTCCTTCCGGATCACTGCGAGTCGAAAATGCCAGAAACTACCCCAACCCGTTTGCCGAAACTACATCCTTTGTGGTCAATCATAACCAATCGGCGGAGCCCTTGGATGTGGAAGTACAGATTTTCAGCACAACCGGGCAGCACATCCGGACCTTGCGCAGTGAGAATCAGTTCAATAGCGGCTATATGACCCAGCCCATTCTGTGGGACGGAAAAGCCGGCAACGGCAATCAGATTGCAAAAGGTTTGTATCTTTACCGCGTGATTGTGGGCAATAACAAAGGCCAAAAAGCACAATCCATGTCCAAGCTGTTTTATTACTGAGATTTATACTGTGAAGTTTTTCCAAATCCGTTTGTTTTCATCGCCATTGGTCTGGCTTTTGGCTTTGGGTCTGTTTTTCATGGCTCAAAATCCGGCATTTACGCAGTCCGGCTCCTTGGCAAAGTTAGGCGGCGACCCGCCTTATGCTGACAATTCGGTTTTGGCAAACGGTAAATGGGTAAAAATTGCCATTACTGAAACCGGCATTTACAAGATTGATTTCAATCTATTGCAAGAAATGGGCTTTGATGTGGCTTCACTCGATCCGCGTCAGCTTGCAGTCTTCGGAAACGGCGGCCGGATGCTCCCCGAGTCGAACAATGCCGAACGAATTGATGATTTGTTCGAAAATGCCATCATGGTCAAGGGTGAAAACGACGGGCATTTTGATGTTGACGATGCCTTGTATTTTTATGGCGAAAGTACAATGCAGTGGCAATGGCAGAACAATCGGTTTGTGCATCAGATTCATTATTACAGCGATACGAATTTTTATTTTTTGACAGTACTCGATCGTCAAGGCAAACGGGTTGGGGCAAGAAATGAACCCGCCGGGCTTCCACAAAAAGAAACCACACACTATTTGAGGCATCTTGTCCACGAACGCGACCTTGTCAACCTTATCCTTTCGGGGAAAGAATGGTATGGTGAGGAGCTGACCAATTCGTCGCCTGAAGCACAATTCCATTTCGATTTCCCGGATCGTCAAATCAATCGTCCGGTGCGGTTCGAAGTAAAAATGGCCGGGCGAAGTGTTTCAGAAAGCTTTAGCTTCGATGTGAGCGCAAACGGCGTTCCGATCGTTGTTGGAGCAAGTTTTATTCAACTCAGTCCGGAGAGCACCACCTACGCCTGGGAAGTGCTTAGAAACCTGAATTTTGAAACAACTCAATCTGACATTGATATTGCATTGAAAATCAATGCCCAACAAGATAATGCCAAGGCATGGCTCGCCTATTTGCGCCTCGAAGCCTGGTGTCAGCTGAAATATCACCCTTCGCAGCAGCTCCTTTTCAGCAATCCTGAATTGGTGATGCCCAATGGTGTGGCTCGTTTTGTTGTTCAGGGACATTCCGATGCAGTTCATCTTTGGGATGTCACCAATCCCCTTTTGCCCGAAGCACAGCCCTTTGCCATTGAGAACGATGATTTGACTTTCAAGGCAACATCCGACAGTTTAAGGTTGTATGTGATGTTTGAACCAGGCAACACCTTGACACCTTTGCGTTTTGAGCACATAAACAACCAAAACCTTCATGCCATTGAATCTGCCGACATGCTGATTGTGGCGCCGCACATGTTTCTTGAATATGCCCATGAGTTGGTCTCGGCACATTATGCCGATGATGGATTAAACAGTGTGGTTGTCAATCTCGACGAAATCTATAACGAATTTGGCAGTGGTAAGCAAGATATTACCGCTATACGGGATTTTGTGCGTATGGTCTATCGAAAAAGCGGCGGAAATCTGGCTTATCTCCTCCTATTTGGCGATGGCTCATTCGACTATAAAAACCGCTTGGAAAACAATACCAACATTGTTCCCACTTATCAGGCAAGCAGCTCATTAACAAACTCATACAGTTATGTGAGCGATGACTATTTTGGACTGTTAGATCCGAATGAAGGGTTGGAAATGGCCGGAGTGCTTGATATTGGTATCGGACGTTTTCCGGTGAACACCCAGGCCGAAGCCCGGGTAATGGTGGATAAAGTGAAACATTATCTGGAGCGCAACAGCGCCAAAAATGGCGAATGGCGCAACAACATCCTTTTCATGGCAGACGATGGCGATTTCAATCTCCATTTCAACCAGGCCGAGTCGTTAAGCAATCGCGTGGACACGGCTTATCAGAATTTGAACATCAGCAAAGTTTATATTGACAGCTTCATCCGGACCACGGTTCCCGGAGGTTATCTTTTTCCGCAAGCAAACAAAACCTTACTCGAAAAAATTGACGAAGGCAGCCTGATTGTAAACTATACCGGACATGGCGGGATCAACGGTCTGACAGATGAAAAAGTATTTCCCGTCAGCGCAATCGAAAATTTGAGCAACTACGACAAGCTGTCATTTTTCATCACGGCCACTTGCGAGTTCAGCCGTTTTGACAATCCGGGCTTTGTTTCGGCCGGTGAACGCTTGCTGCTCAATCCCAAAGGAGGCGCCATTGCCTTGATGACCACCACCAGGCTGGCATTTGCCCATTCCAATTTTGCCCTCAACATGAAAGTTTACGACAATCTTTTCGAACCGGGCAAAACACGTATTCGTCGCTTGGGCGACATCATCCGGCTCAGCAAAAACCCTTCGGGAATCAATATTTATAATTTTGTGTTGCTCGGCGATCCGGCACTCCGGCCGGCTTATCCACAACTCAGGGTCATGCTCGATCAATTCAACAACCTGAATGCCAATGCCCAACCCGACACCATCGGAGCCATGTCGCAGGTAAAAATTGAAGGTCGGATTACCGATGAAACCGGAAATCCGGTGGATGATTTCAACGGTTTCCTGTATGCCAAGATGTTTGACAAAAAAACGGTGTTCAAAACATTAGGCAATGACCCCAAGAGTGATGTTGCCTCATTTTCATTTTTCGAGAAACTGATTTACAAAGGAATTGTCAGTGTCAACGAAGGGCGTTTTGAGTTTGAATTCCCCATTCCGAAAGACATAGCCTATCAGTTTGGGAAGGCAAAACTGAGTTTTTATGCCTGCGACACCCTCAACCGGCGTGATGCAGGCGGATATTATAACAATGTGATTCTTGGCGGTTTTGACGATGAAGCAGTTCAGGACAGCCAGGGACCTGAAATCACGATGATTCTCAATGAACCCGGTTTTGAAGACGGAGGCTACAGCATCAGAGAACCGGTGGTTTACATCGAGCTGCACGACCCGCAAGGAATTCATTTTCTGGGAAATAGCATCGGGCGCAATATCACCCTGCGACTTGAAGGCCCGGTTTCGGAGCTTTTCTATTTGGACAATTATTTCCATCCGGCTTTGGATACCTATGACAAAGGGAGTATCGTTTTCCCGCTTGGGTCGCTCCCCGATGGACATTACAAGCTCACGGTGAAAGCCTGGGATTTGCACAACAACTCATCGGAAAGGCAACTCAGCTTCGTGATTGACCCACATGCCCGACTAAGTGTGAATCAGATTCAAAATCAACCCAATCCCGTAAACGATTATACCGATTTTGTGCTTCAACACAACAAAGCAGGGCAAAAGCTGACAATCGCGATTGACATTGTCAATTTGTCTGGCATGGTCGTTGCACGGATTGAAAAAGAAATGACCGCTGACGAATCGCATACGCTGCGCCTGAGATGGGATGGCCGGAGCAACAGTGGGGGTCGTCTGCCGGGCGGGATTTACCTCTATCGCGTAACTATCACCGATCAGGATGGAGATGTTTTCACTGCAAGCCGGAAGTTGATGTTGACACCTTCTAAAGAATAAAAAAATCATAAAAAATAATAAAAACCGAAATGAGTCGTTTAGCAACCATATTGAAATACAAGTTCACCTCTTTATTTATGAAACATCGCATTGTTTACCTTCTCCTCTTTGCCATTTTGCCCGGCATTCTATTTTCGCAAACTTATCAGGAACTTTCAGGCCGCAACACACTCAATGTCATTACCACTGCCGTACCGTTTATGATGATAGCCCCCGACACCCGTGCCGGTTCGATGGGCGATGCCGGTGTTTCAACCAGCCCCGATGTGTATTCCATGCACTGGAATCCTGCAAAATACACCTATCTGAAAAGCGATATGAGCGTCGGTCTTTCCTACACGCCCTGGCTCCGCAATCTTGTACCCGATATGAACCTTGCATATCTGGCTTTTGCCAAGCGCATTAACGAAAACTCGGCCTTTGCATCTACCCTACGATTTTTCACCTTGGGCGACATACAGTTTACGGACGAAAATGGGGACGACAGGGGTACATTCCGTCCGAGCGAATGGGCTTTGGACGGAACTTATTCGCGTAAGCTTACCCCACACCTGTCGGGTGCTGTTGCCGGAAGGTTTATCTATTCCAACCTGACCAGCGGACAAGTTGTCGGCGGAGGAAACACCTCGGCAGGGATCTCTGCCGCAGCCGACATTGCTGTTTATTGGGAAAAGGAAGTCGTTTGGTTCCGCGATGTGGACACACGTTTTGCATGGGGGATCAATGTGAGCAATATCGGCACGAAAATCAGTTACCGGAACACATCCATTGCAAAAGATTTCATCCCCACCAATCTGCGTTTTGGACCTACGCTTACCCTTGCACTCGACGATTATAACGAGATTGCTTTCACAGTTGACGTCAACAAACTATTAGTTCCTACCCCTCCTATTTATAAGAAAGACACCATCACCGGGAATCCGGTTGTTGATCCCGCAACAGGTGATTATGAGATTGACAAAGGCATGAGCGATGATGTATCAGTAGTAGCCGGCATTTTGCAGTCGTTTTATGATGCTCCGGGTGGTTTCTCGGAAGAGATGCGCGAACTCAGTTTTTCGGTTGGAGCCGAATACTGGTACAACAAGGTATTTGCCATTCGCGGAGGAGCTTTTTATGAAGACAAGACCAAAGGCAACCGCAAGTTTTTCACCTTAGGCGCCGGTCTTCGATACAATGTTTTCGGGCTCGATTTCTCCTATCTCATTCCGGTGGATACGCGCAACAACCCGTTGCAAAATACCCTTCGCTTTGCTCTTACTTTTGATTTAGACGCCTATAACAAAAAGAAATAACTGTTGGAAAGACAAACAGAAACAAAAACCTGGAAGCCTTGCTTTCAGGTTTTTTTGTTTCCGTCGGGTACATCCACCGCAAAAATTCTATTTTTGAAACATGAAACCATTTCAGGTACATATCATCGGATCAGGCTCGGCCGTGCCTTCCGCTCATAGGGCCGCTACCAGCCAGGTTTTGCATTACAATGGCCAATACGCCATGATTGACTGCGCCGAAGGAACGCAGATACATCTGAAAAAGAACAAGATAAGCCTGAGCCGGATCAGTCGTTTTTTCATAAGCCATCTGCATGGCGACCATTATTTTGGGTTGATTGGTCTGATCAATACGCTTCACTTATACGGGAAAACCCAGCCCATCACCATCTACGGTCCGGCAGCTTTGTATGATATTTTACAAATGCAGTTGAAGGCATCCGACTCCACATTGAAGTTTCCATTGATATTCAAGCCTTTATTGCCAAATGAGAAACATTTGATTGTTGAAGATGACCAAATGCGGTGTTATTCGTTTCCGGTGCGTCACCGGATAGCAGCCTGGGGTTTCCTGTTTGAAGAAAAACCCGTTGCAGGAAGCCACGCACGAAGCTACGCATTTTGCACCGATACTGCCTTTAGTCCCGAACTGGCCGGTTATTTCAAAGATGTGTCGGTGCTCTATCACGAGGCCACTTTTATGGATCATCTGCGCTCGGTGGCCGAAGCCACTTTTCATTCAACCAGTGTTCAGGCTGCCCAAATGGCGGTGCTTTCAGGCACCGGGCGGCTTCTAATAGGCCATTTCTCCTCGCGATATTCGGAGCTTGATCAGATGTTGGACGAAGCCAGAGAAGTGTTCCCTCAAACCGACCTCGCCTTAGATGGCATGGTGGTTGACATCAAATCATAAAACAACGAATTGAAAGGAAATTTGAAACATTCAACAGCTTATCGTTGCAACAAATTGCAGTTGTTGTGTGTTTCATTATATTTGCACCTCATGAAAAATACCTTATCAGGTTTTTTGGTTATTGTTTTCCTGTTCAATTTGTTCGGGTATTTTCCGGCCTATAAGCTTGCACAGTACAAAATCAGAAAAGAAATGAAGGCTGTGCTGAAGCAGAAGATTCCTGCCAATGAATTGATTATCTTTACCATACGTGCTGATAAACTGAACAGTCTGCACTGGACGAAAAAGAACAAAGAATTCCGCCATCAGGATCAGATGTTTGATGTGGTGAGCATGGAAAACAAAGACGGCCTTGTTTATTTGCGCTGCATCAACGACAGGCAGGAAAGCAAGCTGTTTGCCCATCTAGAGGAATTTGTCAGCAAACAGATGGGACAAGGGAAAAATCCGTTAAGCCAGACAGCCAAGCTTATCCTAAAAAAAATCAATGCAACAAAATACCTCCCATTGGGATTCTTTCTTTTTCTGAAACCTGAAATCCCGATGGTTTCAGGCAATAGTATCCCGTTTATCGCCTATTGCAATGTAACTTTAGACATTCTTTCGCCACCTCCCGATCAAAAGGGCTGACTTCTTTCCATATCACCACAAGCTAAGCTGCCGGCCGTCAAAGCGTTTTGGATAAAAATGCTGTTGTGGAAATTCTGTGCGATTTGAAAATTTTCGCTGAGATCCCCAAGCTTTGAGAGAAAGTCAATGGCTTGTGTTTATCTTTTATTATTGATTTTAAATATTTTACATTGAAGCATTTATGAAAAAAATTATATTTACCATTTTGGTTGTCCTTGTTTTTTATTCATCATATGGGCAAAGCGACACGACTTCGCGTCAGGTCAATCTTCACGAAATCGAAATTACGGCTTCATCCTTACAAAACAGGTCGCAGTTGAACCAGCCGCTTTCCATCGTCAGGCTGCAACCTACCGAGCTCAAACGAGGCACCGGCCTTTTCTTCGACGATGCCATCAACGGCGGGGTTCCCGGAGTCTATATGGCACGTCGTACCAACTCGGGCAGCCAGCAGTTTAACATCCGCGGCTATGGCAGCGGCATGGGATTCAAAGGTATCAGCAACAATTTCGATAACCAGGGGATGAAGATCTATTTGAATGGTATTCCCATCACCGACGCTGAAGGTATCACCGTTTTAGATGATATTGACTTTGGCTCGGTGAGTCAGGCCGACATCCTCAAAGGACCTTCGGGGACCTTATATGGGCTGGCCATTGCCGGGGTTATCCATCTTCAGACCCAGAAAGCTGAACGTGGGAAAGTTTCTGTTGGCCAGGGTTTTATGGCCGGAAGTTATGGCCTACTGCGAACCACAACCCGCATCGCCATTGGAGGCGAAAGATCGTCCTTATTTGTAAACTATGGTCATCAGAAATTCGATGGCTTCATGCCCCACACCGCTTCTCATAAAGATTTCGTGAATGTGATGGGCGATGCAACGCTCAGCCGTAAACAAAATATCAGCTATTATCTTGGTTTCAGCGACAGCTACGACCAACGCAACGGCGAGCTCAGCATCGGACAATACGATACGCTGAATTACAGCGGCAGTGCACGATACATCAAAAACGACGCCCACTCTGCCTTAAAAAGCTTCAGAGCAGGGCTCAACCACACCTATCGTTTCACCAGTAACATCTCCAACACGACTACTTTCTTTGGCTCGTCGCAGGTGATGGATCAAAGCTCGGCTGCAAACTGGACCGACAAGCTTCCGCTGAACTATGGCTTGCGCTCGGTTTTCGACACCCGTTTTAAACTCTCCGAAAAATTGGGTCTGAAAGGAAGCACCGGCCTCGAACTTCAAAAGATGAATGCTCTGACAGTTGCTTATAGCATGGCTGCCGACAGCAATAACCTCAGCGGATATAACATCATCAACAAGACGACCAGTAATCAGGCTACGACCAGCGCCGTTTCGTCGCTTTTCACCCAATGGGTGCTCGAAATGCCACATGAATTCAGCCTCACTGCCGGTATTGGGGTCAGCTCAATGAAACTCAAACTCGAAGACCGTTTGTGGGCATTAACCAACAATCGCCCGAACAACAAAAAGCTGAAAATATTCGAAAGCACTTACAATCAGTTGGTATCAACCAATATTGCCCTTAACAAAAAAATCAGCGACCAGGCTTCGGTTTATGCTGCCTTCTCCACGGGTTACAAAGCTCCAGTGGCTTCCAACGTCCTGATTGCGACAACCGGACAGCTTAACACCGGACTGAAACCCGAGAAAGGGACTCAGATTGAAATTGGCACCAAAGGCAGTTTGTTGAACAACCGGTTGTTCTATACTTTAGCCTTGTTCCAGATTCATTTTGAAAACAAATTCACCACAGTTGCCGTACCCGATCCTTCCAATACCGTAACGCTCTACACCTATTTGGTGAATGGAGGCGTGATGAACAACCAAGGGCTTGAGTTTTTGGCACAATACAAACTCATTGAATCAGATGAAGGATTCTTCAGATTGGTTCAGCCATTTGCCAACATCGCATACTCCAACTTTAAATATGGCAAATTCACCTATGATAAGATTGGGAAAGATGCTTCAAATCACGATGTTGTGGTAACGGAGGATTATAATGGCAATACCGTGGCCGGCGTTCCGCCGCTTGTTTACAATATTGGGATTGATGCCGAAACCAACATAGGATTCTATGGCAACCTAAATTATAATTATCGCAGTTCAATGTATATCACTTCTGATGAGAAGGTTGAAGCCAGAGCTTATGGTTTGTTGAATGCCAAAGTTGGTTTCAGGAAAAGCTTCGGTCATTTTGAAGCCGATCTTTATGCCGGAGTCAGCAATATTACCAGTCAACAGTATTATCAAATGGTATTCATCAACCAGCTCCCCGATTCTTTCATTCCGGGACCAAACGAGATCAACTTTTTTGGTGGTTTTGGCCTGAAATATACTTTTTAACGAACCATCCGGAAAAGGGACAGCCCAATTTGTCCCTTTTCCATTTACCCTATTTTTCGATCATGAAAAAATCTCTCATTTTACGTATTCTGTTTCTCGCATTTGCCGGCATTTCGTGCGGTCGTTTTGGAAACAAGCCTTCAAATCTCAACCCCAAGCAACGTATTGTCTTGATTTCCAAACAATATTGTGAGATTATTTATGCTTTGGGCGCACAGGAAAACATTGTCGCTGTGGATGTATCAAGCACTTATCCGCCCGAAGCCACAAAACTTCCCACCGTGGGTTATCATCGGGCATTGAGCATCGAGGGACTTCTTTCGGCCAAGCCTGATCTTATCATAACCACCGGATGGAAAGAGTTAGGACCTGAACATGTAGTTCGTCAAATTCAGGAATTAAATATCCCCACCAAGATGTTCGACACGAAAGCCACCGACATTCCATCCACCGAAGCGCTGATTCGGGAAATGGGCAGTTATTTTGGAAAAGAGTCTCAGGCCGACTCACTCTGCAGGAAATTGGAGACCGATATGGCTTTGGCTTTGGAAAATGCAACGCAGTACAGCACGAAGCCCAAGGTTTTGATCATTCATTATGGTAGGGCAACCAATGCTTATTTGGTGGTATCGAAAAAAAGCATTGCCGGAAAGATGATTGAATGGGCCGGCGGCACCATGGCCATTACGGACAGCCTGACCATGCGGCAACTTTCGGCTGAAGTGGTGACGCAATACGATCCGGATGTGATTCTGCTCACCGATTTCGGGTTCGACCGGCTCGATAAGCCTGAAACCATCAAAGAGCTGCCCGGAGTTAGCATCACAAAGGCAGCCCGTAACAATCGGATTTACCGAGTCGAAGCCCACGATCTGATCTATCTGGGACCGCGAACCGGTGAAAATGTGATCAACTTACAAAAACTCATTCATGAAGAAGAGCCGGCATCCTGACCATTATGCCGGCGTTTTCCCGGTTTTATTGATTATTCTGATCATATTTGCCTTGGTTTCCATTCGCTATGGAGCCGTGAAGATCAGTTTGGGCGAAATGGCTTCGGCTCTCAGCAAATACATTTCAGGTCAGGGAGAGCAGAGCCTCAACGAACGCATCTTCATGGAAATCAGGCTCCCTAGAGCTATTATGACCCTTTTTGTGGGAGCCAGTTTAGCCATTGGCGGTGTGCTGATGCAGGGGCTTTTCAGAAATCCAATCGTTGAGCCAGGTTTGGTTGGTACTTCGAGTGGTGCGGCTTTCGGAGCTTCGCTATACTTTGTCCTTGGAGCGCTGTTCCATCTGGATACCGGCGAATGGACCCTGCCTTTGGTAGCATGTGCCGGAGGTATGCTTGCCACCTATCTGGTATTCATTCTTTCGCGCCCCAAGCAACAGCAACGCAGCTCTATCGTCAGCCTTTTACTTACCGGTATTGCCATCAACGCCTTGTTTCTGAGTGGCGTAGGCTTTCTCTCTTATATTGCACGCGATCCCCAGGCACGTTCCATCACATTCTGGAATTTGGGTACGCTCTCGGGCGCCAACTGGCATTCGGTGCTCATCACCGGAACGATGACCTTGATATGTTTTTTCTTTGCCCTGAGGTATGCTAAACCACTCAACACTTTGATGTTAGGCGAAGAAGAAGCCATTTTGTTCGGGGTCAATGTCAAGCGGTTAAAAGCAAAAGTTTTGCTCATCAATGTGGTGATGGTAGCAGTGGCCACGGCTTTTGTTGGCGTCATCAGCTTTGTTGGCCTTGTCGTCCCGCATCTTTTAAGGATGCTTCGGGGCTCTGATCATCGTTTTCTTATCCTGAACGGAGCATTGTTGGGCGGCATCGTGCTCAGTGCAGCTGATCTTGTGGCCAGATTGTTGCTCATGCCTGCCGAATTACCCATCGGCATTGTGACATCGGTGGTGGGTGTACCGGTATTCATCGCCCTGCTTCGAACAAAAAGTTATTATTTTTAAGATGATACAACTTGAAGACATCAGTTATGCCGCTGGATCGAAAATGCTGTTGGACAAGGTTTCCGTCAGTTTTGAGCCAGGTCGGCTCAACATGATTATCGGGCCAAACGGAGCCGGCAAATCCACCCTGATCCGCATCCTGGGAAGCCAAATTAAACCCGACAGTGGAAAGGTATTCTTCGACCAAAAAGAGCTGAGAAAATACTCTTTGCCCGAAATTGCCAGGAAACGCGCCCTGCTCACCCAAAGCATCGAACTGGCTTTTCCGCTCAAGGTGTGGGAAGTGGTGATGATGGGGCGATATCCGCATTTTTCGAGCAAACCCGAGGCAAAGGATGAAAAAGCCTGTGAAGAGGCCATGCGTTTCTTCGAGGTATGGGATTTTGCTGATCGCAACTACCTCAGCCTGAGCGGAGGCGAAAAGCAAAGGGTGAATTTTGCCCGGGTAATGACACAGATTTGGGAAAAGGATGAAAATGAAAGTCGTTATCTGATCTTAGATGAGCCACTTACATTTTTAGACGTACATTATCAGCATCAATTTATTCAACAGCTTTTGAGTTTGCTGAACGACCAAAATTTCGTGGTGGTGGCTGTGGTTCACGATTTGAATCTTGCTGCCCGTTTTGCCGGTCATATTTTATTATTGCATCAGGGCCGTGTGTTGGCTTCGGGGAGCAAAGACGTGGTTTTGAGCAAAGAAAACCTACGGAAGGCCTATCAGCTGGAGCCCACAGTGGTGAAGCAGGATGGCGGGTTTTATTTGTTTTTTTAAAAACATTGGTAGAACCTCACATTCATCCGATGAAGATGACATGGATGAGCCGTATGGCCTTCTTACCTAATCCTATCAACTTGTATCTTTATTGACCTGATTCAAACAGCCGTGGAACAGGCCATGAACCTACGGGCCTGGTTGTGAATTGCTTTCAAATTTGTATCTTTGACCTGATTCAAACAGCTTACCTTATGGGCAACCATTCATTTTGAAGGTTGTGAATTGCTTTCAAATTTGTATCTTTGACCTGATTCAAACAGCTATGTTGCGTTATTCACTCCTGCACCTTTGTTGTGAATTGCTTTCAAATTTGTATCTTTGACCTGATTCAAACAGCACAGATCATCTGATGTTGAGAAAGCAATTAGTTGTGAATTGCTTTCAAATTTGTATCTTTGACCTGATTCAAACAGCCATATAGCGTATCGGCAAGCGGGTCTCCTGGGTTGTGAATTGCTTTCAAATTTGTATCTTTGACCTGATTCAAACAGCTATCTTCCTTTTTCGTTCCACGCTTTTACAGTTGTGAATTGCTTTCAAATTTGTATCTTTGACCTGATTCAAACAGCACGGTAAAACAAGCATTATTATTCCTCGCGGTTGTGAATTGCTTTCAAATTTGTATCTTTGACCTGATTCAAACAGCAGTTTCAACAGCTTGAATTGGCTTTTGAAAGTTGTGAATTGCTTTCAAATTTGTATCTTTGACCTGATTCAAACAGCAGCCCCGATGAAGATTCTTTGCTTGGCTGTGTTGTGAATTGCTTTCAAATTTGTATCTTTGACCTGATTCAAACAGCATCTGCGCGAGGTTCGACAGCAGTTTCATAGTTGTGAATTGCTTTCAAATTTGTATCTTTGACCTGATTCAAACAGCCAAGCAGTTTGGAATGCAAAAGAAAATTGCGTTGTGAATTGCTTTCAAATTTGTATCTTTGACCTGATTCAAACAGCCTTGAAAAAAGAGGTATGAGTTGTAAAAGTGTTGTGAATTGCTTTCAAATTTGTATCTTTGACCTGATTCAAACAGCTTGTTCTGAGCAAAACCCATCCATCTGCAGGTTGTGAATTGCTTTCAAATTTGTATCTTTGACCTGATTCAAACAGCTTCCACTGGAATAGTTAGTGTTGACATGCTGTTGTGAATTGCTTTCAAATTTGTATCTTTGACCTGATTCAAACAGCAAGTCGGCAGAGGAAACCACCAGCCCGGTGTTGTGAATTGCTTTCAAATTTGTATCTTTGACCTGATTCAAACAGCACGATCGGCGTAAAAGCATGAGATTCAAACTATTGAATAAGGTTTTAGAAGAAAAAATCCGGTCAATGACAAACAAAAAATCCGTCCAATGGGCGGGTTTTTTGTTTTAGAAAAGTTCGAGCTGTTGACTGGGTGCTGCCAGTGCCTTTTCTTTTCGTCCATAAAAAAGTTCCATTCGACCAAATTGTTTATCGGTAATGCACAGTATGCCCACATGACCTTTTTCGGGGAGCAATTGTTTAACACGGCGGATATGAACCTCTGCATTTTCTTGGCTCGCGCAGTGGCGCAAGTAAATCGAAAACTGAAACATAGCAAAGCCATCGTCGAGCAAACCTTTACGGAATTTCGCATAGATTTTCTGCTCTTTTTTGGTTTCGGTCGGCAGATCAAAAAAAACGAGTACCCACATAATCCGGTATTGATTAAAGCGCGATTCCATCTCTGCTTCTTTTTATTTTTCTATATCGGGATATTTTATTTTTCTCGCTTCGCCTGCAAAACACTGCGCGAGCGATGCTGTGGTTTGTCCTGCTGCAATCATCAATGGGCTGCGTTGTCCATTCAGATAGACATCGAGCACAGGAATAGCCAATAACTTTGTTTTCAGCTCTTTGTTCAAATCGCTGATATCGACGCCGAACGCTACAATGTCGAAAACCAGTGCATCGACAATGGGTCGGTAAGGCTCCATAATATCATCGGCCAGACAGTAGGCATTGTACTTGCTGCGGTGATGAATGCCCAGCGTTGGCAATAAGCCGCTCCCTACAAGCGAGCGAGCTATTATTGCCCGAAGTATGGCGTAGCCGTAATTTAATAAATTGTTGGGAGGGATCCCCTCCCGATTGCGGCTAAAACCGGGAATACTCCGAAAGAGATTGCCCCAATAATAGACGGCAGCGCGTGCCTCGTAATTATCCGGGTCGCCACTTTTCACGTCATCAGCCCATACAAGCATGTTTTTCACTACTGCGCCGGTCTTAGCATGAAGCACTGCTGCCTGGTTTCGGATTTTAGCCTGTACCGTTTGCTGCCACAACTGTTTTTTCAATGGTTTGGATGCGTCAGTTTGAAACATAAATCGTTCAGTCTGTATTGTGTTAACATCCAATGGCAGCATCAGACCAAAAGGCATGCGGTTGCTGTCGCAGCTAATCAGGGCGCAATTATTTGCCAGCAGTTTTTCGATTAAGCCTTGCGTAATGGTAATCTGCTTATTGTCGAGTATCACTACCCCTATATCTTCAACAGGAATCGTGTGTACCGCGTCTTGTTTAAACTTTTCAGAAAGTTTATCACTTTTCTCCACCTCCGGCAGCTTAATGCAGAGTTGTTCATTGCGAAGAGACAGGTAAGCCGGGTTACCAAAATAAAGGGTGCGTTTGATCATGGCGATAAAAATTTAGTAACGTAAACTATAACTTTTCCAAAGTTTTGAACTTTGGAAAAGTTGTATAAAATCAAACATCCAACGACTGCGATTGCTTGAACTTATCCAATCCATCCTGATGCATACGGACAAACTGCTGTTCGCCACCAAAAACTTTGATCAGTTTCTCAATCTGAATAATCTCACTTTTTTGTTCCCGGATTTCTGAATAAGATGTATATGACCAATCTAAGTAAGTAGTGCAGAAACCATGATGAATGGGGTTGCGATGCGTGTAAACAATAGCCGAAAGAAAAAAATCCCTATCAGAAATAAGTTCCCGTTTAAAATTCTTCATAAACAACGAGCCCATCCGTTCGTTTCTCTTGTTGAACGACAGCGTATAAGAACTGAAGAAATTGGAAAATTGTTTGGAAAGGAAACGTTCAATCTCATTGTTGCTAATTGCTTCCTCAAGTTTTCCAAAGTTTTGAACTTTGGAAAACTTAGTCGCTACAATCAAATCTTCTATTTCTTCTTTGCGACGAATCCTTAGCACCAAATGAAAATGATTAGGCATCAGACAATAAGCATAAGTCTCTGCAATGGGTGAAATATACGTCCGGTATTTCTCTAAAAAATAACGGTAATTTTCATCCTCCGTAAACAGATTTTCAGAACCGTTGGCGTGGTTGAAAATGTGATAGCTCTTGTTGGCTTGCAGCTTTTCCATAGCGCTTTTTGTTTGCTTGTTTAGCAATCAAGTTTTCCAAAGTTTTGGACTTTGGAAAACTTAGACGCTCCAATTAAAATCTCAATTTCTTCTTTACGACCAATCCGTACGACCAAAATAACACTAAATTTTCGGTATTACGCCATTATTTATCCGAAGACTTGGAGTCATCCGATGAATAGCATCATTTTGACTCTTGTTGACTTGCAGCTTTTCTTTTGCGCTTTTTGTTTGCTTGTTTAGCAATCAAGTTTTCCAAAGTTTTGAACTTTGGAAAACTTAGACGATTACTACAACGAGATATTGCCAAGAAGGTCGATTTTGAGTTTGTATGGGTTTAAACTAAATAACGCTCCCAAACTTTGGATATTAATGAACCTCTTACTTATCTTAGAATTAGAGTCATCAATTAGCTGAGTTTCTAAATGATGCCTAAATAATAAATCAATTTGACCGCTACTTGGTTTAATAGACATTTTCTGCACTCGGTACAGTCGCTCACTAATTGCTTTATAATTCATAGTTTCAATCGCCATCTGAATATCTTCACTTGCCATTCCCAGTACGAACATTTCATTTTGCTGCATGCTTAACTCTAAGTTTAGTTGAGCATCCGGTAGTTTTTCCAGAAAACTTTCAGGATAAGTCCCATCCGGTTGCATTTGGATCTTGTCCCACACTTCGGATGCGTCTTTAATGATAACCGGAATTCCATATTTCTTCCGCTCTACGGCATGCCAGAATGTACAAACATGTTCAACTCTTTTTCCCTCTTTATCTTTGTAAATGGCAATATGATGATTATTCCCAGGTTTTACAAATCCGATATCTTTACCTGCATCATCTTTTTTCACGGGAACAACAGCCGATAGACCGGTAAAGCAACGAACAGATTTAATTGGGCGCTCCAAGCCTTCGTCTTCGTACCATTTAATGATTGATTTGTCATCTAATTGAACATCTTTGAATGCTTCTTTGGCTTTGCCTCCAAATTTATCTAAGCGTTGTTGTAAAATCTCTTTTATCTTGCCGTCAATAACCTTATCTACTTTGTTGAAGTTGATATCAACAGTATATTTAATAACATATTCGGTTTTGTAACAGGAAGCATATTCAAGTAAAATCTCTTTTTCCTTGTCCAAATAAATAGGGTCTTTCTTTAAGGAAGCTATCGCCTTTTTGATATCCCCTTTGTTAACTTCGATTCTTTCTTCAACTAATTGTTTGATATACGGTTTTAATATTAGTTGGCTATTTTCAAAAATGTATTTGAGTGGTTTTCTCTCGTCAATTGTTTGAATCTTGCCATACACACTCTCTTCACTGAGCTGTCCTCTTGGCACAATAATACCGGTCTGCACTACTTTCTTGTTACCTCGTTTCCCTGTTTTACGCGTCCCGACTACTGCCACTTTCTTGCCCGATTTAAAGGAAATAAGAATGTTGGCTACAGCCTTTTCAACCTCTGCCACCGGAATAGGTCGCTCGCTGATAATATACTTCTCAAGAAGTGACCGCTTTTCATTGAACACAACAGAACGTTCCTCAACCACTGCAGACATATCTTCCCTGGTCTTTTCTGCACTTAAGGTGTTGAATCGCTGGATGTAGCCTTGTTTGGTGCAAGCTATCGTCAGGGCATCAATGGCGTGGTGGCGATGGTCGTCCCTTTTGGTCCAACCGGATATAACTTCTTTTTGATGTTTGTTTCGTCCATGGTCGCTTTCCCATTCCACTATTTCAGTTAATCCTAATTGTTTGTATTTATCAAATTGAAGATTCATCGTGATTTCATCCCAGCCCCATAAATGCCTGAGTTCGGCAGTAACCGTTCCGCTTGTTGCCCATACGTTATGACAAATGGTTTGAAGTATTTCTCTTGCTTTACGTGAAATATATTGACTTTCGCGAAGTTGTCGGTCAATAAAATTATCCGGTATTTTATCTTCCGGCATCAGGAGTTTGTCGCGCTTTGCTTTATTGATGACATAATTGGCATACAATGTATTAACCCTTTCGATATAGGCTTCAAACACTTCCGTTGGCTTACTTTTCATAAAGTCATAGGCCGTCCTGTCATTTTTATCTTTGTTGCAATGCCTGTGAGCCAGTGTTTTGTTGCTTTGCGAATCGTCAAAAAGTTTTGATTTGGGAATAATGTGTTCAATGTCCACATCGTTGCCTTTGATTGCCTCGGTCAAAGAAATAGGTTGTCCGCAATAAATACAAACAGCATTCAGTTTCTTTTCTTCGTTATCGATTTCTTCATACAATCTCCATTTGATAATGTTGTTACGGGTTGCTTTTAATCCATATTCAGCTAAGCGTTTTGAGATGTTTTCATTTTCTCGTTGGCGTTTGCTCATGGCTTTGTCTGTTTCATTGCGCTCATCCTTACTTTGTTTCAATTCGCGAGCAAGCTCTACTCTTATCTCATCCGGTTTACCATATTTATCAATAATTGCATTCACAACGTTTACCATCTGATTAAGAATCTTTTCCACAATTGGTTGACGGAGTGAATTTTTTTCAATCGGTTTTAATTTGTCCAGTAATTTCCGTTTCAGGTTTTCATCTTTGGTCAACGAATCGGAATGTTCGTATCCGGCATAGCTCATGGCTTCACTGTATTTATCGCCCTCCATCAAGTAAGGTAGTATTTTACGAATAGCCTTGGCTGATTTGTTTCCAAAAGCATGTTTGCTGAAGTCAATATCCGCCAACTTGTCAGCTATCTCGGGTTCAATACCAAACTTGGCTTGCAGGGCATTGCTACATTCCGTTTTATCCTGAATGGAGTAGATGGTATGCCACAGTTGATAGAGTGGTTCAAATTCAATTTTGGGGTCAACCTGCTGAATTGATTTTTCATTCAAGATTTCTCCTGTCTTTTTATCAACCAGATAGTCCTTTTTGTCGTCCTCAACGATATCAAAATCCAATTTCAATAGACGATTATACTGTGTCGAGTTTCCAAAACATTGGCGAATGGCGTGTTTTGTAATATTACCGGTCAATCCTTTTTCTATCTGCTTATTGATATAACAATTATTTTTGTCGAGCCGAAGTATTTTCAACAAATCTGTAACCGTCAGTTTCTCGTTATTATCCAAGTGTTGGAAGATGGCTTGTTTTTGTTCAAGGCTTATCTCAATATCCCCGCCTGACCTGGAGCCCACTTTGATGTTATTGATATTCTCCCACATCTTTGATAATTGAAAGATGGGCGAACTCTTGGGCGCAACTTTCGGTCCAACAAAATATTCTTTACCATCCTTTCCTTTTCGCCAAAATCCTTCAAACTCACAAACGGAAACCAAGCCTTTTTGCGATTTCAAAGGACGTTGATAATAAATTATCTCATTCCTGACTTTTGAAATAAACGATTCGGTCAAAGTTTCCGGATAATATTGCTTTTGAGTATTACAAATTGCATCAAACTCTTCAATGTAAGCTTCACGGGGAAAGATATTTTCCTTCACGCGGTAAAATGGATCGTTAGATAATTCCTGATAAAAGAATTGGCCTATTGTCTGATTCAGTTCTTTTATCTTTTCATGTCTGCTTTTCACAGCAGCTACATATTCAGTATCCTTTTTACCTAAGTTAGCGTCGCTGCGGCTGCTTTTATAACCTCGTTTCTGATTGAGCCACAATAGTAACCGACCAAGTTCATTAAGTGTAATCTGAGAAGAGACAGCTTTGTCACGAAGAGCCCAAAGTTCAATTTTTGGGAGATTTTTTAATGTTTCGTCAGGAAATATATTTGCTTTCAATAAAGCATCGACCAGGTATTTTCTTCGAAGCTGATATCGATCGTAGCCTTTTCGGGCTGTTCTTGCTTTTGTGCGAAGTGAGTTTCTGCTCTCTCCGGTACCTTTAGCAAAGTCCTTACCTTCTGTACCTTCATAAGGTATAATCCGACTGCCCATGCCAATGATGGTTGTTTTATCGTCGTGTTCGCCAATTAAAGCCCAGCCAATAGATGCCGAACCCAAATCTAATCCTAATATTTTCTTCATGGTTTTATCTTCCTTATTAAATTTTGACCGTAATTATAAATAATTTTTATTTAATGTCACTAGTGTCTCGTTAAAATAGATTGAGTTCCAGTTGGTTAGAAAAACGTTCTTTGACATTTTTGTTATTGGTTAATGTAAGCAATTCATTTACAGGTGTTTTGTCGAGTAATGAGATTCCAAGTATTTGTAAAATTTCGTAGTTTGAGCGCTCTATTTTCAGCGTTGAACGAAT